>Ga0116144_10000004_pt1 | contig 291574 bp, 237 predicted proteins | sample AD_UKC035_MetaG_FD_89746 | JGI IMG/M metagenome (GOLD analysis project Ga0116144, IMG submission 89746) | Active sludge microbial communities of municipal wastewater-treating anaerobic digesters from USA - AD_UKC035_MetaG | ecosystem: Engineered > Bioreactor > Anaerobic > Digestate | place...
AAATAATTGTTGTATTTCTTGTTCCATTCATTCTTCAAATCAGCTACATCAATTTTTCCTTCAAACAAATCGCGCTCCAATTCAAACCTTATCATTATGTGCAAGTGATAAGTTAACTCATCGGCATTGGTTCTGATAAAAGACGGTTTTACAGTGTTAATTGCAGCGTAAAATTGTTGAACAGATATGTTTTTTAACTGATCAGGAAAAGTATTTTTTAAAGTTTGGAAGTTGCATTTCCAAAAAGACAGCGAGCGCCCTACATTATTTTCCCACAATCTTGATTGAGATTCGTGTATAGCAAGGCTTAGGAACTCTCCAGATGGCAATCCATAATCATTCACAGGCAACCCTTGCTCGTAAAGCGCATGACCGCATTCGTGAATGCTGCTGCCAATCATTTCAAATAAATCATTTTCGTTTATTCTGGTGGTGACACGAACATCGTTAGCATTAAAACCTGTTGTGAACGGATGGGTAGAAATATCCTGTCTTCCTTTATTAAAATCATAGTTAAGTTGCTTGAGAAGTATGAGGCTGAAATCCCACTGCTTGTTTTTATCGAAATGAAAATGCAAAAAATCAGTATTGGGTTGGGATGCATCAGCAATTTTTTTGGTGACAGGAATTAATTGGTTATGCAATTGGGTAAAGATGGCAGAAACTTTTTTTGTTTTTAAACCCGGTTCAAACTGATTGAGCAAAGCATCGTAAGGATGCTCGTCATACCCCAATAAATCACATTCCTTTTTCTTTAAATCAACAAGTTTAGAAAGAAAAGGAAGAAAGAGATTAAACTCTTTTTTCCTTTTTGCCTCCTGCCATGCATTAAAAGATTCAGAAACAGTTTTGCTGAGTTCAATAACAAATGCTGTATTGTACTTTTTTCTATCATTATAAACTCTAAGCGTTTCAGTTACGTTTATTTTTTCAATTTTATTCAGAGAATCTGATTTGCTTAATTCTTCAAGCAATGATCCTAATTCTTTTTCTACACCTAAATCGTGCGCCATGCCGCTGAGGGTTGCCAATTGCTGCGCACGTAATGTTGCACCCATTGCGGGCATATACACTTCCTGATCCCATTGTAACACAGCCATAGCTGCATTGAGGTCGGCAATTTGAGTCAGTTTTTGTTTGTATAGGTGGTAGGCGGGATTTGATCTGGGCATATTTGTCATTTTATTTTACTGATGGAAATAAAAAGCATTATCCAACCCGCAATAAAACATAATCCGCCTATTGGAGTGATTGGTCCGAGAAACTTTAATGACTCCCCTTTTATACTTGTTAATGCCAAACCATATAGCGAACCGCTAAAAAGAATTATACCTGCAATAAAAAAAACGGAAGCGTAACTAAAATTTACTTCCGGAAAATTTTTGATGAGCAACGCAACGCCAACTAATGCAAGGGTATGGTAGAACTGATATTGCACACCTTTTTCGTAAGCATTAAGCATTACGTCACTCAACACTGGTTTTAGTTTGTGCGCACCAAATGCGCCTATAATTACACAAAGTACGCCTGATACAGCGGCAGTTTGTAAAAGAATTTTAGCTGTCATAATTTAAATTGACAAAGGATATTCATTAAAAGTATTTAAGAAGATTTTTCTCCGACAAAATGATCCTCATCATCTTTAAACAAAATATTAAAGGTGGTTAAGCTTCCATAAATGCGTGTAAGATATTGTTGCAAGTTAACTTTATCTTCCTCTGTAAGTTTATCATGGGCATTAATGCGCTGCTCCATCACCCTAAGCCGATCTCGCAACATTATTATTTTATTGAAAAAAACTTCTACCGGGAGTTCCTTCGGTTTCATACTCTGGTTTGCAGGTTGCAAAATAAGTTTACCCCCAACCCATTTTGCGCCAAGAGGAACCGTTTCCTGAACATCAGAAAATTTGCGAATAATTTTCGTTAGCGATGCTTCCACGTCAGCCATGCTTACAGGGTCTCCTGTAGGTTCAACAATTTCAATAACCTGTACATTCTGATACGATTTTGCTACCTCAACCTTTCCCTTTTCGGTGAATACAACTATATAAGTGCGTGGTTTTACGTTTACTACAACGCCTACGCCATGCTCGGGGTGTTTTATTCGCGAGCCTATTCCTAATTCTTCAAACATTTTTTTGCTTTTGGCAAACGTAGTAGAATTATTAAAAAGACTCATACCCTTTATAAAAATTTAATAGACCCTCTCATAACAAATTAAAAGTCCTGATAAACTCACTCAAACTCTTAATTGAATTCTCTATGAATAAAACAGACATAGTATAACCAATCACCCAACAATTCCGTAACAAATTTATATTTGCCTGCTCATGCTAAAAACTATTCTGCATAAATCGTTTACACTTGTGTTAGCTGTTGCTATATTTTTTTCTGCAACAGGAATAACGGTTTTTAAAATGGTTTGCAGCAAAAGCAATTCTTACAGTGCTTCCCTCAGCCAGTTTGACGATTGCTGTAAGAAAAACAAATGCAATGCCTGCACGGTAAATGATAATTGTTGCGGCTTTTTGAAAAGTACGGTTTCATCTGTTCAGCAATATGTGCATGAGGTTACTTTTGGCTTAGACCTAGTAGTAACAGAAGTTATTGATTTTCTCATCCCTTTTTCTGTTGCTAACGAATCAAATCCTCTTGCTTTTTGCGCAAATGCTCCTCCTGATATTGCAGGCAGGGATATTTTGATTATGGTAAGTCGTTTCATTATTTGATTTTATTAAACATTAATTGTCCTGTTAACTATAACAGGAATTATTCTTTTACGTTTAATTAAAATTAATATTTAAAATGTATTCAATAAAAAAATACAGTTCAGTTTTAAAATACAAGTTAAGGATTATCCTAATAGTACTCATGTTATTAGGATTCGAAAAGGCAAATGCTCAAACAACCATAAAAGGAACTGTTAAAGACAATGCCAACGAAACCTTGCCTGGTGTAAGTGTTACCATAGTTGGTACAACAAGCGGAACCGCAACTGACATTGACGGAAAGTTTGAATTAAATACAACGCAATCTTTTCCTCTCACCTTATTATTCAGTTTCGTTGGCTTTACCACTGATTCTCTTTTGCTGCATAATTATGACGGCAATGAAATAAACATCAATTTAAAAAAATCGGTTACACTAAAAGCCGTTGACATTAAATCAAAACGGGAAGCAACAACCATATCCACCATCAATCCCATAAACACCACCACAATTGGTCAGGAAGAATTATTAAAAGCAGCATGTTGCAACCTTAGCGAGAGTTTTGAAACAAACCCAACCGTAGATGCAAGTTTTACTGATGCAGTTACCGGAGCAAAGCAAATTCAGATATTAGGATTGGATGGCGTTTACTCTCAAATACAAACTGAGTTAATTCCGTTTATAAGAGGTTTATCAAGCAATTATGGTTTGGCATTTATACCAGGACCCTTCATTGAATCCATTCAAATAAACAAAGGCGCGGGCAGTGTAGTTACAGGGCATGAATCTATTAGCGGACAGGTAAACATTGAGTTGAAAAAACCACACGAAGCCGAAAAGTTTTTAATAAACGGCTATGTCAACTCTGAACAGCGCATGGAACTTAATACCCAGATTGCAGGAAAACTTAATAAGCATGTTTATACCGAATTACTTTCTCATGGAAGCATGTTGCAAAACAAAGTTGACCATAACAAGGATGGTTTTTTAGATTCTCCTCTTTACCAGCAACTCAATTTGTATAACCGCTGGCAGTTTATTTACAACCCGGTTTTTGAAGCACAGGCAGGCATTCGTTTTGTCTATGATGATAAGCAAGGCGGACAAAACCAATTTAGTTATGCCAACGATTATGGCACACAAAATTTTTATGGTATTGGCATTAAAAACAAAATGATTGATGCTTTTGCCAAAACAGGTTTTTTATTTAAGGAAAAACCTTGGAAGAGTATTGGCGTTATTCAGTCTGTGCGTTATCATGAGCAAGAATCTTATTTCGGATTAAAAACTTTTGACGGCATACAAAAGAGCTATTATGCAAATGCCATTTCGCAGGGCATTATTGGTGATACGCGCCATACCATTAAAAACGGTGCAGCATTTGTTTATAACGATTATGCCGAAACATTTAACCAATCAAAACAAAATACCATTGAAACCACTCCTGGAGTTTTTAGTGAATACACCTATAACAACAGCAAAAATATTTCTATGGTAGCCGGAGTTCGTTACGATTACCATAATGAGTTTGGCAGTTATGTAACTCCGCGCGTTCACTTCAAATATAATTTTACGCAACTATCGGCTTTGCGATTAAGTGCGGGACGCGGATGGCGCACAGCAAGGATATTTGCAGAGAACCCTAAAATATTTCCCAGCAACAGAATTATTGTTGCGCCCTCTAATCTTAAACCTGAAGACGCCTGGAACTATGGATTAAGTTACACGCGCAAATTTCGTTTGTTCAAACGCGATGCCTCTTTTAATGCCGATGTATTCAGAACCGATTTTGTAAATCAGGTAGTAGTTGATTTGGAAGACATACACACCATCAGGTTTTATAACCTCAGCGGAACTTCGTTTGCCAACAGCATTTCGCTTGAAATAAATTTTATTCCAATTGAACATTTTGATGTACGCCTTGCTTACAAGTTTAATGATGTAAAAACAACTTACAGCGGCACATTGCGCGAAAAACCTCTATCACCCCGCGACCGTGCGCTTGTAAACCTCGCGTACAAAACACATAACGAAAAATGGAAATTTGATTTTACAACAAAATACAATGGGGTTAGCAGAATTCCGGCTGCGGGTGTGGTTCACCATGGCTACGAAATTCCAAAACAAGGAGATGCTTTTATTCAACTGATGAGCCAGGTTACATTTGTTCAAAAGAAGTATGAATTGTATGTAGGTGGAGAAAATTTAACTGACTACACACAACATCATGCCATCATTGAACCAGAAAATCCTTTTGGTGATAGCTTTGATGCTTCGTTAGTTTGGGGACCTTTGATGGGCCGAACTATTTATGTAGGGTTCCGGTATTTTATTAAATAAGATTTAGGAAAGAAAATTCTAAATTAAAAAAAATATATAGTAATGAATCCAATGCCTTCTTAACGGAAGACGGGCATAAAGACAAGGAAGAGTCCAAAAGGCCTCAAAAAATCATTCTCTCTTATGCAACTTTGTAACATTCTATTGAACTTTGTAGTAATGTATTTGTTCAATTTAAAAATCAATTATCAAAAATATAACAATGAAAAAAGTAATTTCAATCATATTATTTCTTACCGGACTTAATTTAACATCATATGCACAAACAGAAGTAAAAATTAGAACTTCAGCAGTGTGTTCAATGTGCAAACAAAAATTAGAAAGCGAACTTGCTTATGAAAAAGGTGTAAAGTTTGCTAAAGTAAATTTGGATGACAAAATGCTTACGGTTAATTACAACGATAAAAAAACATCAGCCGAAAAAATTAAAATTGCCATTATTAAATTAGGATACAATGCCGATGAGATGAAAGCAGACAGTATAGCATATTGGAATTTGCCCGAGTGCTGCCGTAATCCTAATGTGCCTCATAAGGACTAATGATAAAGAATGGGAAACTGATAAATCTGTAAAAGGAGATTTTACATATAAAATCAGTTCGAATCTACATTTTAGCATCCTATACCTTCTATTTATACATCACACAGCCATTTAAAAGCACGTTAATTTATGTTAAGCGAGGAATATAATAAGCCTCGCTTTTTTATTTATTTTTAGTTTTAGGGCAAAATAAAATCTTATGTGTAAAAAAATATTCTTAACGGTTTTTACATTTCTTTTTTCATTCGTAAATCTTAAAGCCGATGAAGGCATGTGGCTGCCTTTTTTGTTAAAGCAACTCAACTCAACCGATATGCAAACGCGTGGCTTGCAAATTCCTGTTGACAGCATTTATGCAGTTAACAAGTCAAGTCTTAAAGATGGTGTGGTATTATTTGGAGGAGGCTGCACCGGTGAAATTATTTCGGATAAAGGTTTGTTGTTAACCAATCACCATTGTGGTTACGGGCAAATACAATCGCACAGCACTGTTGAAAAAGATTATTTAACAGATGGCTACTGGGCAAAAACATACAACGATGAACTGCCATGTAAAGGATTAACGGCATCTTTTATTATTCGCATTGATGATGTTACCAATGACATTATCCCGGCATTAAATTCAAAAATGACTGAAGCCGAGCGTGAAGCCACTATTTCAACTATTGCTTATTCGCTTGAGAAAAAAGCTGTTGAAGGAACACATTACGAAGCGCGCGTTCGACCATTTTTTACCGGCAACAAATACTTTATGATTGTTAGCGAAACGTATAAAGATGTGCGCTTAGTTGGCACTCCTCCATCAGCTATTGGAAAATTTGGTGCCGATGCCGATAACTGGATGTGGCCCCGCCACACTGGAGATTTTGCGCTTTTTAGAATTTACGCAGGTAAAGACAACAAACCTGCCGAATATGCTACTGACAACGTACCGTATGTGCCACGTTATTCATTTCCTATTTCACTAAGCGGTGTTAGTGAGGGAGATTTTACAATGGTATATGGTTTTCCAGGTCGTACCAACGAATATCTGTCGTCCTATGCCTTGGAATTAATTATGAATCATACCGACCCTATTCGTATTGCTTTACGTGATGTGCGCTTAAAAAACATGGAGGAAGTGATGCGCGATAATGATACTGTTCGTATTCAGTATTCAGCAAAGTATGCAAGTATTGAAAATGCATATAAAAAATGGAAAGGCGAACTGCGTGGATTAAAACGCTTAAACGCCATTGAGAAAAAAAGAAAAACCGAGAGTGCATTTGGCGCTTGGTTAGATGGCAGCGCTGAAAGAAACAATAACTACGGAAAACTGATGGGCGATTTAAAAAGCGCTTATAAAGAACTTACTCCTTATAGTATTGCATCCGATTATATTAATGAAGGCGCTTACGGAATTGAACTGCTAGCTTATGCAAGAAATTATTTGGCATTGGCGGACTCGGCTGTGAACAAAACAGCAAATAGAGAATGGGTAGAGAAAGAATGTGAAAGGCTAATAAATATTTCAAAAGGGTTTTATAAAGATTACCACCCTCCGTTGGACGAAACCATTGCTTCAGAACTATTGGAAATATATTTCAGAAAAACCGATACGCATTTTCATCCTGCCATATTCAGCGACATTAATACGAAGTATAAAAATGATTTTGTAAAATATGCAAGCGATGTGTTTTCAAAATCTTTTATGACAACACAGCAAAAACAGGAAGCATTTCTTAAAAACTTTTCTGCTAAAAAATTATTATCCGACCCTGCTTACCTCCTCATGAAAAGTTTTGAAGATGTAAACAAACAAAAAGTTGCCGGTGAGTTTAACAAAGCTGTTGCAGCAACAAGCATATTGCAGCGTAAATACATGGCTTCGCAAATGGAAATGCATCCCGACAAAAAATTTTACCCTGATGCCAATTCAACTCTGCGCGTGGCTTACGGCAATGTTAAAAGTTATAAGCCTATGAATGCCGTTACTTATAATTATTTTACCACTGCCGATGGTATCATTGAAAAATATGACAGCACCAATTACGATTTTAATGCTCCCAAAAAATTGCTTGCACTTATTTCTAAAAAAGATTTTGGAAGGTATGCTAAGGATGGCGAATTGCCCTTATGTTTTATTGCCACCAACCACACCACAGGCGGTAACTCAGGCAGCCCGGTTTTAAATGCAAAAGGACAATTAATAGGAACAAACTTTGACCGAGTGTGGGAAGGCACCATGAGTGATTATATGTTTGATCCGGAAATGTGCCGCAATATTACCTTAGACATACGCTATACGCTTTTTGTAATTGACAAATTTGCGAATGCACAAAGGTTAATTGATGAGTTGAAGATTGTTCAATAACTTGAATTCAACTAAACAATGAAAAAAACTCTCATAATAATTATCTGCTTAAGCAATGTTTGCCTTGCTCAGGTCAAGGAAATAAAATTTTACAGTGACAATAGATTAAGAGTTGAAGTGATGCCTGAAGAAGCAAAATTCAGCAAAGCAATATTTGAAAACGAGGATAGCACAATAACAACTGAAATAAAAAATTTAGAAACCAATAAAGTAATTAATCGTGAAACATACAAAGGCGATGAACCATTTGGTGTTTGGATTAGTGGTTATTATAAAGGTGTTGAAGAAAAAGATTATTCCTTTGAACTAAATTATTCGCAAGATTATTGTATAAATAATACAGTTGGTATTGACCTCATCTCAAACAATGACAGCATTGGATACAAAGCCCCGGTACTTGATGGCAATAGTAAAAAGACCGCCTTGATGAATTTTCTAAGTACTAATTTAAGGTATCCGCCCAACGCCCGAATAAATGGAATAGAAGGTATTATTTACACTTCGTTTACTATCACACAAAATGGAATAGTTGAAAATATAATTGTAGTTAAAGGAGTTGACATCTCATTGGATAAAGAAGCAGTCAGAGTAATTCGTAAACTTAAATTCAAGGAACCTCCAATGCTTAACAATATTCCAAAGACTTATTGTTATCATCTTCCAATTCGTTTCCGGCTTGGATAAAGAATCTTAAAAAATGTAAGATGTGTTTCGGTCACCTGCCATTTTGAGTCTAATTTGGTAAAAGAAACTTAAAGGAATACGTACCGGTAACGAGATCACATTTAAAACATTCCGCTTATTCCATTTTTCTTTACCCGATGTTAATGCCCATAAAATTTGTGCCGATTGTTTACTCCTGTAAACCTGATGTAAATACCTATGAAGTATTTTATAGAATTGTGGTTGGTACGTATTCTTAAACATCAAAACCAATTCGTCAGAGTCGCTCCAGTTCGATTTTGATTTTAATTCATCTTTAACTTTTTCAAAAAATTTAGTGCCGGGCAATGGGTAAGAAACGGATACACCAATGTGATAAGGCATCAAGTCCATCACCATTTTAATAGTTTGTTTAATATCATCTAAGGTTTCGCCTAAATAGCCAAACTGAATAAAGAAGCAAGGTTTAATTTTATGCTTGCGAAGGTTGGCTGTTGCATCGTAAATCTGAGAAACTGTGGTTCCTTTATCCATAGCATCTAAAATCTTTTGAGAGCCGCTCTCTGCGCCTACCCATACCTCATCGCATCCAGCATCAGCCAAATGTTTGATGTTTTCTTCTTCAAGCAATAAGTCAACGCGGCATTGAATTTTAAATGGAATCAATAAATTATTTTTCTGCATCAACCCAGAAAACTTTTTTATCCATCCGGGTTTTAAACCAAAAATATCATCGCAAAACCAAACATGTTCAATACCATAATTTTCTTTCAGTAATTTTATTTCTTTCACAACCAATTCAGGGGAACGAGCATTGTAGCGGTTTCCATAAATTGGTTTTGCACACCAGTTGCATTTAAACGGGCAACCACGCGTTGTAAAAACATTGATTGAAAAATACCCCGTACTTTTTTCCCATGCGCTTCTGTATTTTTCAATACCAACTAAATCCCATGCCGGAAGTGGCAAAGAGTCTAACTCCTTTAAAATTTCGCGAGGTGCTGTTTTTATTAACTTATTGTTTTCAAAATAAGCCAAGCCCCTAATGTTAGCACAATTATTACCATCATTAGAAACATCATCTAACAATTCCTTTAAAGTCAGCTCTGCTTCACCAATAATAATAAAATCTGCTCCGGCTTTTAAATAATTTTCTGAATGGTCGGTGCTGTCACTGCTCGATACAATTATTTTACATCCGGCTTTTTTAGCATGCGCTATCATTTCAAATGCAGCCTCTCGCATGTTGGTGAGGCACATTTTGGTTAGGTAGTTAAAGCCATCATCATAAACAACAAAAAAATCAGGCTTAAATTTGTTTATCGTTTCTATAACAGCAGATGCTTCTTTTTCAAACATTACATCAAACAACTCAACCTCATATTTATTATCCCTGATAAAAGCCGCTGCCTGGATAGTTGCAAGAGGAGGATATGGCTGTTGTTGTTTCCACTGCTTAGCATCTAAACGTAAAAAATAAGAGTGGGTAAAAAGTACACGCATGAGTTATCAGGACAATTTATATCCTGTTGTCAGCTCAAAAATAGCTATCTCTTCTTCTAATTTCTGTAAAACTTTTTCCTGGAAGCGGTTAGGATGATATTTGGCTACATCATCTTTCACCTTAATGTTTTCCTTAAAATTAATCTCAGCAGATGACTGAAATTTTTTTGTCCAATACTTCAGTGTAACCCTTTTGAAAAAATTATTCAGTGATAGTCCTAAAGAATTACTGAAGCATAACTCTAAAAAATTTTTAACCACCACGGATTGTTGTTTGTCTTTAAAAAAAACAGGCTCTTTAGTATTAGGTAAAAAGTTTTTTGTCCACTTGTTTTCTTGCTTAAAACTCAAAAAACAGTTAAAGTTATAAAGCGGAATGAGTGATTCTATTTCAATAGCAGTAAAAATATTCTTCTCCTGGATGGTTAAATTGTTTTCATCAACAAAATAATTAAGGCAAAAATATTTATGAGAATTAAATAGAAACACCTTCTTAAAAAGAATCAGAAGAGAACGGCAAATCCACAGCCTGTTGCCAGAGGTAACGATAAAATAATCAATGTCGCCATCTTCTTTTAAAACACCTTTAGAAAGCGACCCGGAAATAAAAACCCCTTTCACAAATGGAAACCAGGATATAATCCTTGAAAATAAACGTGCCTTAGGCATTATTCTTTCGGCTCTTTCTGCATCAATATTACGTTTATGGATTAAGGTTAAGTCATCCTTTAGAGAATAAGCCTTACCTACTTTAAAAATAAGTCCTTTTTTAAACAAGGAATCGAGCAGGTCTTTTAACTGGGTAAAGCTTAGTGGGGTTGAGCAATATTTCTCTATTTCTTCTGCTGTAAGCGGATGATTAAAAATATTGAAATAAAGGAGGGTTTTAACCACAACCGATTCATTAAAATTGAGCAGATGCGTGCTTTCATTTAATAAACCTGGCTGGGGTTTTGCGGCTATCATCGGATTCAAAAATAACCATAAAACAATAGCTTATTAAGCATGACTGTTGAATGGGAAAAACTAAGTATTAATTGGGGTTTAGATGACCTATACTTGTTTCCCTGTTTTTAAAAATAAATGATTGTTGTATGTATAAATTTTTATATTTGCCTCCCCTAAAAAAATATACATGTTAATAGTTCCAATTAAAGAAAATGAGCCGATAGATAAGGCTTTAAAAAAGTTTAAAAAGAAGTTTGAAAAAACAGGTGTGGTAAAACAGTTACGTGCTCGTCAGGCTTTTGAGAAAAGGTCAGTTGAAAGAAGAACTGAAATCAAAAAAGCGGTTTACAAAAACAAATTAAGACAAGAAGAAGCCGAAGGGTAACTTCCTTCTGATGGGTAGACAGAAGTTTAGAGTTTAATCTCTTCTCCCGAACTATTTAAAAAGTGATATTCGGTAAAGTGGTATGAAAATACAGGGTTAACCTTTACTTTTATTTTATACTTAAAGTACCATTTCCATTTAGTAGAATACAAGCCTTTATTTATATAGGCTTCAAGAAAAGGATGGCAGTTTAATGTTATCCTTTTTTCGTTTTGCTCTTTGGCAAAAAACCGAACATGGCTTTCCACCTCATCCATTAAGAGAATACTTGCTTTCATTTCACCGGTGCCATCGCAGGTAGGGCATTTTTCAGTGGTAGAAATTTTCATTTCAGGCCTTACCCTCTCACGTGTAATCTGCACCAATCCAAACTTTGAAGGTGGAAGAATGGTGCTCTGCGCTTTATCCTTTTTCATCTCATCACGCAAGGTCTGCACCAACTGGCGCTTGTGTTCAATATTGCGCATGTCAATAAAATCCACTACAATAATTCCCCCCATATCTCTTAGGCGCAACTGGCGCGCTATTTCATGGGCTGCCATAGTGTTAGTCTGAAAAGCATTGGCTTCCTGGTTATCGCTATCGCCTTTATTTCTACCACCACTGTTTACGTCAATTACATGCAAAGCTTCGGTATGTTCAATTACAAGATAAGCGCCATTCTGCATACTAACGGTCTTTCCAAAATCGCTTTTAATTTGCTTGTCAATCCCAAAGTTTTCAAAAATGGGGGCCTTGCCTTTATAAAGTTTTGCAATGCTCTCCTGCTCGGGAGCAATGGTTCTTATATATGACTTTACCTCCTCGTAAATGCCATTATCATTTACATGTATGTTATTGAAATCGGCATTTAACATATCGCGCAAGATGGTGGCCGTGCGATCCATTTCACCCAATAATTTAACAGGAGGCTTTGAGGTTTTAAGTGCATCGTAAAAAACCTCCCACCGCTGTATCATATCCTGCATATCCTGGTCAAGTTCTGCCACTTTTTTTCCTTCTGCCGCGGTTCTTATTATCACACCAAACATTTTAGGTCTTATGCTTAGGGCAAGTCTTTTGAGCCTATTTCTTTCCTCGCTGTCTTTTATTTTTTGCGATACAGTTACAAAATCATAAAAAGGGGTTAACACAAAATATCTTCCGGCTAATGAAAGTTCAGAAGTAATTCTCGGACCTTTAGTGCTAATTGGCTCTTTGGCAATTTGAACCGGAAGCCAGAGTCCGTTATTCATCACTTGAGTTATCTTGCCCGTCTTTACAATATCGGGCTCATTATCAAAATTGGTAAGCAGTGAATCTGTTTTGCTGCCAGATTGTGTTTGCTTAACGTACTTTACCAATGATTGAAACTGAGGACCCAAATCAAGGTAATGCAAAAAGGCATCCTTCTCGTAACCAATATCCACAAAAGCGGCATTAAGTGAGGGCATTAGTTTTTTAACCCTACCCAAATAAATGTCACCGACTGAGAAATGCTGGTCGCGCCTTTCAAAATTCAGCTCAACCAATTTCTTGTCTTCAAGCAAAGCAATTTGTACTTCGCTCGGTCCCGAATCAATTATTAATTCGCTATTCAAATGCAAAAACAATTATAGGTGATGCCCATAGCTCAAAAGCAAACAGATAAGACCCTGTAAACTTTAATCAACTACTTAAGGATAACTATAAGAAACAATAAACAGAGGCAAGTACCACTTTTAAAAGGTAAAAGAGGAAGACCATTGCATTTTAAAAACTGCATTGTAAGTATAAAAACCTACAGGCAGATGCAATTATTTCTTCTTCTTATGACGATTCTTGCGAAGTCTTTTCTTGCGTTTATGGGTCGCCATTTTATGACGCTTTCTCTTCTTACCGCTTGGCATGATTAATTAATATTTTAAATTTTTATATAAACCTGATTCCATCAGAATCAGAACGTATTTCTTTAGAACGGGGTGCGAAACTAATAAAATTTGGTAATAATGAAATAGTTACATAGAAATTATTCATAGGGTCAATGAATATTATCAATCATTACTGTCTTTGATTCTCTCATTTAGGATGCCGTTTAACTTGATGTATTATTAGATAGATTGCAAATTTTTGCAGGAGAGGTTTTTTTTTATTTTTGCCCGCCCATTGTCCGATGGTGTAATGGTAACACTGCAGATTTTGGTTCTGCCTTTCAAGGTTCGAATCCTTGTCGGACAACGGAAATCAACCAACCAGCCCCTTGTGTAACAGCAAGGGGTTTTTAATTTTACTTAGCTTGAAGAAAAATTTACATCGCTAAAATTATCTTTGCCACGTACATGGAAAAAAGAGTTAGAACACGTTTTGCCCCCAGCCCTACCGGACCGTTGCACATGGGTGGTGTGCGCACTGCCTTGTACTCATACCTTTTTGCAAAAAAAAACAGCGGTGATTTTATTTTAAGAATAGAAGATACCGACCAAAACCGCTTTGTACAAGGCGCTGAGCAATACATTATTGATGCTTTAAACTGGTGCAGTATTGTGCCCGATGAGGGAATTGGCAAAGGCGGCAAGTTTGAGCCTTATAGGCAAAGCGAACGAAAACCAATTTACAGGCAATATGCAGAGCAGCTAATAGAAAGTGGACATGCCTATTTTGCGTTTGATACAGCCGAAGAGTTAGAACAGTTAAGGAAAAATGCTGAAACTGAAAAAAGAACTTTTTCTTATGATGCCAGCGTGCGTTCCTTGCTTAACAATTCTCTCAACTTAAATCCGGATGAAACTGCTAAACGAATTGCAGAAGGAAAGCACTATGTAATACGATTAAAAGTTGAAGCCGGTGAAGAAATTTCTTTTACCGATTTAATTCGCGGCAAGGTTGTGTTCAAATCTGATGTGGTTGATGATAAAGTTCTTTTAAAGAGCGATGGAATGCCCACCTATCACCTTGCACATATAGTTGATGATGTGCTGATGGAAATTACACATGCCATACGTGGCGAGGAATGGCTGCCAAGTGCTCCCGCCCACATTCTCATTTATAAATATTTAGGATGGGAAAATAAAATGCCTTACTATGCTCATTTACCGCTGCTATTAAAGCCTGATGGCAATGGCAAGTTAAGCAAGCGCGATGGCGACAGATTGGGCTTCCCCGTTTTTCCTTTGCAATGGAAAGACCCTTCATCAGGAGAGATTAGTACTGGCTACCGAGAGAAAGGATACTATGCCGAAGCTTTTGTAAACATGCTTGCTTTGCTTGGTTGGAACCCAGGCACAGAGCAGGAAGTTTTTAGTTTGAATGAATTGACTCAGCTATTTTCTTTTGAGCATATACACAAAGCGGGCGCAAAATTTAATCCCGAAAAAACAAAGTGGTTTAATGAGCAATGGCTGCAAAGAATGAATGATGTTGAAATTGCCAATCGTTTATCAACACAAATTGCAAATAGCCGTAAAGACTTAACTTATTTTATAAAAGCCGTTGCATTACTAAAGCCGCGTGTGCAGTTTGAAAATGAAATGCTCGAAAAAGGAAAATATCTTTTTGAAGCACCTGAAAACTATGACGAACAGGTAATTTCAAAAAAATGGAAACCTGATTTAAAACCTTTCTTTAATTCTCTGGTGGCAGTCTTTGCATCTTTAAACGATTTTGCAAATTCAAATATTGAAACCACCTTTAAAGAAACTACAGCAGCCAACAACTTAAGGCCCGGTGAAGTATTACAACTATTGCGTGTGTTTATTAGTGGTCAGGGCACGGGCGTTGATTTATTTCCAATGCTTGAATTACTGGGCAGAGATGAAGTGGTTACTCGATTAAACGCTGCTCTTCAAAAATTTTAAATGGCTAAACTTTATATAAGCGGAATTGAATGTCATGCCTTTCATGGCTGCTTGAAAGAAGAACGTATTATTGGTCAAAAGTTTAGTGTAGATGTAATTTTTGATGTTGATTTGAAAGAGGCAATTTTAACCGATGACTTGAGAAAAACAATAGACTACGTTGCAGTAAAAGATATTGTATTGAGGGAAATGAAAATTCCTTCAAATCTTATAGAGCATGTTTGTGGAAAAATTCTTAAATCTCTTCACAGCCAGTTTCCAAACACAAAAGACATCATTGTAAAAGTTATAAAGTTTAATCCTCCCGTTAATGGTGTTATAAAGCAAACAGCAATAGAATTATCGAAAAATGATTTGTCCATCATCTAAAATTAAGAGCAACTGATTGGCTGTTTAAAAAAAAGAATATTTTTGCGCACGTTAATAAAAAAATAAGGTCGCGTGGCCGAGCGGTTAGGCAGAGGTCTGCAAAACCTTGTACAGCAGTTCAAATCTGCTCGCGACCTCCACAAATCCTGCACTTGTTGCAGGATTTTTTATTTCCGCGACAGATTCACGAGTTCCTTTAAATAAAACAAAAGAGCGCGAGCTAAATCTGCTCGCGACCTCCACAAATCCTGCACTTGTTGCAGGATTTTTTATTTACTCCATTGTATTGTTAGAAAGATAGGCGCAAAAAAATATTTTTGTACCGCAAGTTTTTAAGTAAGAATGATAATAGCATTACAAGTTTTTTTCTGGCTCGCTGCATTTATGCTCATTCATTCTTATGTGCTATACCCGGTAATTCTTGAAGTGCTAATGCTTTTCAAAAACAAAAAACAAACTAAACCAGGAACGCAATTACCCGGCATAAGTATTTTAATGAGTGTTTACAACGAAGAAAAAATAATTGCACAAAAACTTGATTCCATTTTGCAAAGCAATTACCCACAGGAGAACATTGAAATAATTATTGGATCTGATTGCAGCAGCGATAGTACCGAAGGTATTGTAAAAGAGATTGCAAAAAATTATCCTCAAATTAAACTTCAAAGTTTTAAAGAGAGAATAGGCAAGCCTCAAATTTTAAATGAATTAATAAAAATTTCGTCTTATGACTATGTAATTTTTACTGATGCCAATGTTTTATTTGATAAAGACAATATCAGAAATCTTGTAGAATCATTTTCAGAAGATACCGGATTAGTTGGCGCTACAATAATTAATCACGGGTTAAAAAAACAAGGCATAAGCAGGCAAGAGGGAAGTTACATTAAAGGCGAAAACCGTATAAAATACAACGAAGGAATTTTATGGGGGACAATGATGGGGCCGTTTGGCGGATGTTTTATGATGCGCAAAAACCTTTTTGAACCTATTCCTCTTAACTTTATCGTTGATGATTTTTATCTTTCGATGATTGTACTTGAAAAAAAATACAAATGCATTTGTGCCTCCAATGCCTTATGCTATGAAGATGTTTCGGATGAAATGAGCCAGGAGTTTAAACGAAAGAAGCGAATATCAGCAGGCAATTACCAAAACCTTAAAAGATTTGCATCCATTGCAAAAAAACCATTTACTGCAACGGGCTTTTGTTTTCTTTCTCACAAGGTATTCCGTTGGTGGGGCCCCTTTACAATAATCATTTGCGGATTAACCTTGCTTTCACTTTCTCTCTTCTCAAAATTTTATTTATTGCTGTTCTTTTTTTATTGCCTGTTTTTGCTGATGCCTTTATTTGATTACTTTCAAAAAAAAATTAGAATAAACAATTTTTTAATCCGCCTTTCCTCCTACTTCGTTTACATGAATGCAGCTTTACTTGCTGGATTTATTCAATACAAAAGGGGTATAAGAACCAATGTATGGAACAGAACTGAAAGGGTTCTGAAAAGTTAAACAACCTCGTTTAACCAAACTTAAATGCACCTATATGAACACCTAATCCTTCTCTTAAAACTACCCATTTATCTTTTCATTTAAACTTGATACTCTCCTACAAAAAAACTACTATTGTAGCAATGATAATTGCTATAGACGGCTACTCATCTTGCGGTAAAAGCACCGTAGCCAAAGCACTGGCAAAAAAACTCAGCCTTTCTTATATCGATTCCGGTGCCATGTACCGTGCAGTTACATTATTTTTCCTGCGCAACAACATTCCCATACCACTTCCCGAAGAGCTTGATCATTTTTCTTATGATTATCCTAACGCTTTAAACAAAATACACATTAGCTTCAAAGTAAATCCACAAACACGCCTTTCAGAAATTTACCTTAACGATAAAAACGTAGAAGAAGAAATACGCACCATGCACGTTTCGGAAAACGTATCACATGTAAGCGCAATTAAGGAAGTAAGAAGAAGAATGGTTGCATTGCAGCAAATGATGTCACGCCTTGGCAACCTTGTAATGGATGGACGCGATATTGGAACAACAGTATTTCCAATGGCTGATATAAAAATTTTTATGCAGGCTAATGAAGAAGTGCGCGCACAACGCAGGTTTAAAGAGTTGCAACTTAAAGGCACAAAAGTTACCATTGACGAAGTAAGAGCAAACCTCAAAAGCCGTGATAAAGAAGACAGCTCGCGTTCCGAAAGTCCGTTGAGAAAAGCAGATGATGCAGTAGTGCTTGACAACACAAACATGACTCACGAACAACAAATTGAATTTGTGCTGCAGGAAATAGAAAAGAAAAAGCAAAAAAACTTAGTCCAACAATAAAACCAAAACATACATGGTTTACATCAACAAAAATTTTAAAATGCCTGCTTTTACATTGGGCATTGAAGAGGAATTTCAGGTTATAGACCCTGTTACACGCGAGCTAAAATCTCACATGCACCAAATTGTAGAAGGCGGTAAAGTGGTTTTAAAAGAACAAGTAAAAGCTGAAATGCACCAAAGTGTGGTAGAAGTGGGCACCAACATTTGTAACGATATTACCGAAGCACGCAAAGAAGTTACATTTCTTAGAAAGATGGTTGCTGAGCTTGCCGCTAAACAAAATTTAGTTATTGCCGCAGCAGGCACGCATCCTTTTTCGCGCTGGCAAGATCAATTAATAACCGACCACCCTCGCTACGAAGAAATTGTTCGCGAAATGCAGGATGCTGCGCGAAGCAATTTAATTTTTGGGTTGCACGTACACGTTGGCATACCTGATAGGGAAACAGGTTTAAAACTAATGAACCAGGCGCGTTATTTTCTGCCGCACATATTTGCACTCTCTACCAACTCACCTTTTTGGGAAGGGCGAAACACAGGCTTTAAATCCTTTCGTACAAAAGTGTTTGATAAATTTCCACGCACCGGTATCCCTGATGAGTTTAGCAGTGCAAGTGAGTATGATGATTACATAAAACTACTCGTAAAAACTAATTGCATGGATAATGCGAAAAAAGTTTGGTGGGATATTCGCCTACATCCATTTTTCAATACAGTTGAGTTTCGAATTTGCGATATTCCTATGCGTATTGAAGAAACAATTTGCCTTGCCGCTCTTATGCAATCTATCATCGCGAAACTGTTTAAATTAATGTCAAGCAATCTTAGTTTCCGCATTTATAGCCGCGCACTCATTAACGAAAACAAATGGCGCGCTGCTCGTTATGGTATTGAAGATAAATTAATTGATTTTGGTAAAGAGGCAGAAATAGAAACCAAGGTTTTAATTGAAGAGTTAATAGAATTTGTTGATGATGTTGTTGATGATTTGGGCTGCAGAAAAGAAGTTGCAAAAATTCCTGAAATGTTTTTTGGCGGTACAGGTGCCGACAGGCAGTTGGCGGTGTATGAAAAAAATAAAAACTTTAAAGAAGTAGTAGATTACATAGTTAGTGAAACAAATATTGGTATTAACGTAAAAGAGGCTGTAGAAAAAGCTAAATGAATCAATCACTGATTAAAGTTGCTGTACTTGATTTATACAACAACGAACCTAATGAGGGTATGCGAAGCATCAAGGCCATACTTGAGCGCTTCAATAAAATAAACAATGGTTTAATTAATTATACTGTTTATGATGTAAGGGCAAAAGATGAGTTCCCCAACATAAACGAATACGATATTTTTATTTCATCAGGAGGCCCAGGCTGTCCGAAACCATCCGATCAAAAATGGGAGAAAGATTATTTTGAATTGATGGATGCCATTGCTGAAAATAATAAAATAGAAGTGACATCCAAAAAGCATGTTTTTTTAATTTGTCATTCTTTTCAAATGATGATGAATCATTATGGCTATGGTGTTATTGAAAAAAGACACTCTGCAGCATTTGGAATTTTTCCAATTCATAAAATGGATGATGCAATAAACAGCAACATTATTGGCAAACTTCCCGAACCGTTTTATGCAGTTGACTCCCGCGAGTGGCAAGTGGTTAAACCAAACCTTGAGAAAATAAATGCCGATGGAGCCACTCTTCTTTGCCAGGAAAAAAATCGCCCTCATGTACCGTACGAGCGTGCAATAATGGCATTGCGTTTTAGTCCCTATATGCTGGGGGTGCAGTTTCACCCGGAAGCCGATGCCGAAGGTATGTACCGGTACTTTGAACGCCCCGATAAAAAGAAATTTATCATTGAGAAATACGGCAAAGAAAAATATGATGAAATGATATCATACTTAGCTGACCCTAACAAAATTGAGCTGACTCATCATATTATTATTCCATCTTTTCTAGTGCTTGCTGTGAAGCAACTGCGCCCCGAAGCCGCAAGAATTTAGTGTTTCACTTTTTTAGAAGATTTGTGGGTTGAAAAAATTTAATACGTAAGTAGTTTAGCCACACGTTCAGCTTGAACCCTAATTTCGGGAACTGCAGTACTTTCCCAAAGTACTCCCCTCAAAGTTGAGCCAATGGTAAAAAAAGAAGTTGAAATTCTATTTTCAGTAATAACATTTCCGTAAGCGGTTGCTCTTATTCCCAAATCAAGTTCATCGGGTTCAATTAAATCTCCTTTTAAAAGATTTTGCATCAGCGGATCATTAACCTTGGTGATGTTGGTTTGGGGTCCGGTGCAGTTAATAATGCGTTGCACTTTCATAAAAACAGGAATTTGAGATTTGCGCTCCGTTATCATCACCTCAACTTTTCCATCAGCCAATTTTGATTCCTTAATGCGTCCTGCCAAAATTTTTAGTTTGTACGATTGAAGCAATGGAGCAATACGTTCATAAACTTCAACAGGTAACCTGTGGCGCGCCAACCCCCATGTATGTCTAACGTGATTAATAAATCTCTTCTTTTCAGATAAATCCAACTGTAGCCAAATGTCTTGTGTGAAAGGTCGCAGTGCGTCAACGACAGCGGCTCCAAACAAATTTCTTTTGCGCGCTTCCTGTACGTGCTTTCTGAATACATCAAAAATCTGGTTGATGGAGTAAGGCCTTTTTAACTCAATTAAAATATCGGAATATGGTTCATATTTTCTGTGAGGCAACGGAAAAAAACCATGTGTTGAGGCTGCAATAATATTTCCCTCAAAATTTTTTTCAAGCAAACTCAGCACCGTATCAACCATTGTTAAACCGGTGCCCAATATCAGTACATCGCCATTGTTAAGATTATCGGTTGCATCATCAGTCCAAGGATTTGAGAAATACTTTTTCTGTTCAATTAAATCGCTGCCAACAGCCTTAGGAATTTCAGGAATAAAATTTCCGGGAGCATAAAGAATTTTATCGGCCGCAAATTTTTCGTTACCTGATGTTGTAATGTCATACCTGCCATTGACAAACACAACGTCATTTACCTGCTTTTTAATTTCAACCACTTCAACATTGGCTGAATTTTTTATTGCATGGTTAAAATGTTTGGCTACATACTCACCGAAAATACTTCGAGGTAAAAACATATTTTCCAAATTCTCATCATCAAACTCAGCATAAATATTTCTTACCCAGTTAACGAAATGCAAAGGCTCGTTGTTAAACAAACTCATTTTACTGGCAGCTACATTTAACACATGATACTTGCTTTGGCTACTGTAGGCAATGCCCTTTGCCACAGGATAACCTTCATTAAAAAATAAAATCTTTATGGGCTTATGATAACTCCTGCAAATATGAATGACTGTTGCCGCTCCCGAAAAGCCTCCGCCAATTATGGCTATTGTATTTTTTTGCAAAGCACTATCAGTCATAAATAAGAGTTTAATTGACTTTAGGTATCCCTAATTAATACCCCAATATTTTCATCATGCTTTTTGAGCTTTGCTCTTTTGCAAAAAGCCATGTGGAAAGTTCGCCATCTTCGTTTCTGTCAATTAACACATGTTTGGGTGCTGGCAATAAACAATGTTGTATACCTCCATATCCACCTAACGATTCCTGGTATGCACCTGTGTGAAAAAATCCAATGTATAATGGGTCCTTCTCTTCAAACCTTGGCATAAACACGCGGTTCTTTACATTCTCCATAATGTAATAATCATCGCCATCGCAGGTAATTCCACCTAAATTAATTCGGTCAAATTCTTTATCCCAGTGATTAATGGCAAGCATAATAAACTTTTGTTTAATGCCCCATGTGTCGGGCAAGGTGGTAATAAAACTGCTGTCAATCATATACCAGCGCTCTTTATCATTCTGTTGTTTTTGCCCAACTACTTTATAAATTATTGCTCCACTTTCTCCTACTGTAAAACTTCCAAACTCAGTAAAAATATTGGGTACGGGCACTTTTCTTGAATCGCAAATTGTTTTTATCTGGCTTATAATCTGGTCAGCCATGTACTGGTAGTCGTACTCAAAACTAAGGCGTGTTTTTATAGGCATACCTCCGCCAATATCAAGCGAGTTAAGTTCAGGGCAAATCTTACGCAAGTCGCAATAAAGCTGAATGTTTCTTTGCAGTTCGCTCCAGTAATACGATGTATCTTTAATACCAGTATTGATAAAAAAGTGCAACATCTTTAACTCCACATTTGCATTTTTTTTGATGGTGTTTTTATAAAACTCCAAAATTTCTTTTGAGCGTATTCCCAATCGCGAAGTATAGAATTCAGCATTGGGTTCTTCTTCAGCAGCTATGCGTATTCCAATTTTTATTTTTTTATCAGGCAATGCTTTTTCGTAGTGTGTAAGTTCATCGGTATTATCAAGAACAGGAATTACATTGCTGAAATCGTCCTTAATCAAATCAACAATTCCCTTTATATAATTTTCGCGCTTGTAGCCATTGCTTAAAATAAAAATATCCTTATTTATTTTTTGCTGCTGGTGCAATGCCCTTATAATAGGAATATCAAAGGCAGATGATGTTTCAAGGTGAATTTCGTTCTTAATAGCTTCTTCCAGCACAAAAGAAAAATGAGAGCTTTTGGTACAATAACAATATTGATAAGTTCCTTTATAATCAACCTTTGCCATTGCCACTTTAAAAATGCGCTTCGCCTTTTGTATTTGCGAGCTAATTTTGGGTAAATAAGATATTTTGAGAGGTGTCCCGTACTGTTCTATAATGTCCATCATATTAATACCATTAAAATGGAGCACATTATCAATCACTTCAAAACCTTCCTGTGGAAAATCGTAGCTTTGCCTTATTAAATCAATATAACTGTTGCGCATTTAATAAATTATGAGTTATGAATAATGAATGGTCAATTGTGCCCCAAAGTTTCGTGGGGGGGATTGTCAGTATTGAGCAATTGGTTTTTTTAATACTCTGAACTTATCGTGTGCGAATGTAAATAACAGTTGCAATTAATTGAGAAAATATTTTTATGGAAAAGAAAATAAAATTTATTGAAGTAAAAAGTGAGATTGGTGCAGGCACGCGTGGAGCAAGCCTCGGTGTAGATGCTATTAAAGTGGCCGCACTTGATTATGGAAGCAATTTGTTTAACAAAGTAGAGAGCATAGATGTGCCTAATGAAAACAAATTGCTTTTTGAACTGGGCGGTACTCCTTATGCCAAGCGTATCAAAGGAATTGTTACTATGTATGAGCGCATTTCTAAAGTGGTGGCTGATACCCTAAAGGAGCGCAAATTTCCATTGATCCTGGCAGGAGATCATAGCTCTGCAGGTGGCACTGTTGCGGGAATAAAAATGGCTTTCCCGAAATCAAAACTCGGAATTATCTGGATTGATGCTCATGCCGATTTGCACTCACCCTATACAACACCAACAGGCAACGTGCATGGTATGCCATTGGCAGCAATACTTGCCGAAGACAACAGCTCCAACCGTATGAACAAACCCGATAAAGAAACTGTTGACTTATGGAATAAACTGAAAAAAGTTGGAGGCGTTTCTCCAAAAATTACTTACCGCGATTTGGTTTACATTGCCGTGCGCGATGTAGAACCCGAAGAAACTTTTCTGATGAAAAAACATAAGATTCGTTCTTTCTCAACCAACGATGTTAAAAGACATGGTGTAGAAAAAATTGCAAGAGATGCGCTGGCGTATCTCTCGCACTGTACACATATTTATATCTCTTTTGATGTGGACAGCATGGACTCTTCTATAAGCAAAGGAACGGGCACACCTGTACGTAACGGTATTACAGAAAAAGAAGCAGGAAGTTTATGTGTGCGTTTAATACAAAACGAAAAAGTTTGCTGCTTTGAAGTTACAGAAGTTAACCCTACCCTTGACAAAGAAAACCTGATGGCAGAAAACACTTTTGAAATTTTACAACGAGTGGTTAGTCAAATAACATACTAAGCTCAAGCCATTAATCATTAATCACTAATTATGTGCGGCATAGCAGGAGTAATAGACAGAAACGGAATTGATTTAAATATTTTATACCGCATGTCAGCGGTAATACGCCACCGCGGACCCGATGACGAGGGTTTTTTGACAGTTGACACAAATAAAAAATTTTATTTAAACCGTGGCGATGATTCGATACCTGAAGTTCATTCACATCAGCATATCATTTCTAATTTTTCGGAACAAAAAATACAGGTAGCTTTACTTCACCGTAGGCTAAGCATCATTGACTTATCAGCACATGGGCATCAACCTATGAATTACAATGGTAATAAAACTTACATTGTATTTAATGGCGAGGTGTATAACTACCGCGAAATAAAATCGGAACTTGCAGCAAAAGGCTACTCGTTTTCATCAGATAGCGATACGGAGGTAATTCTCGCTTCTTACCGTGAGTGGGGTTTTGACTGCGTTAAAAAATTTATGGGTATGTGGGCGTTTGCAATTTATGACCATGAAAAAAACATCGTATTTATTTCGCGCGATAGGTTTGGTATTAAACCACTGTACTATTTCTATAAAGACGGCAAGTTGGTTTTTGCATCTGAAATAAAAGCAATACTCGAAGATAAAAATATTGTCCCGGAATTAAACACAGAAACAGCTTACCAATACATTGCCTTTTCCAAAGCCAATAATCCTTACGAAACTCTTTTTAAAAACATTGTTGAGTTGCCGGTAGGGCATAACATGGTTGTTAACCTCAGCGATTTTTCCATTAACCTAAGCTCTTATTACAATCTTGAAGAGGCAGTTGCAACAACAGCGTCTTCAAATATTAAAGATTATTTTGCGGAATATCAATCACGATTCAGTGAAAGCATTTCAATGCACTTGCGGGCTGATGTTCCTATAGGCACATGCTTGAGTGGCGGGCTTGATTCAAGTGCCATTATTGGTTTTGCAGCCCCACAATTGCTCAACACAACCTTCAACAGTTTTACAGCTATTTACGATGACAAAAAAATTGATGAAAGTTTTTTTGCAAACCAGGTTGTAAATCATTTTCAAAATATAAAGCCTTATTACACCAAACCTAACTTTAATGATTATTGGAAAGATTTGGATAAACTAATCTGGCATCAGGATTTACCTATTGCAAGCACAAGTATGTATGCCCAGTGGGAAGTAATGAAACTTGCAGGCAAGCAGGGAATGAAAGTTTTGCTTGATGGACAGGGTGCTGATGAAACGCTGGGAGGCTATAGTGTTTTTACAGGCGTGTATCTTTTTTCTCTTTTGAAAAAAATGAGACTTGTAAAGTTTTATCACGAACAAAAATGCCTGAAGAAAAACCGTGGTATAAAAATTTCTAATGAAGTAATGCGTGGCGCATTTTATTTAGTGCCATCATCGCTAAAAAAATCGGCAAGAGCGCAAAAAAGGGTTGGTACCACATTTTTAACTGAAGAATTCACTCTGCAAAATTCCAATGTAAAAGATAAAGGTGTAATAGGGACCAACTACCGAGATATGAGTATAGTATCAACCAAATACGGAATGCACGATTTGTTGCGTTATGAAGACCGCAACTCTATGGCATTTTCCATTGAAAGCCGCGTACCGTTTTTAGATCACCGGTTGGTTGAGCTATCTATTGCCATGCCCGATGATGTTAAACTACATAATGGCTGGACAAAATATGTGCTTAGAAAAACCATCGATAAAAAAATTCCTGATAGTGTTGTGTGGCGCACAGACAAGAAGGGATTTGTAACGCCACAGAAAAACTGGATTACAGATTTAAAACCTCAATTGACTTTTTATTTGAACGAAGTAAAAATGCCTTCAATGCTCAATAGAAATAAAATTTTAAACTCTCTTGATGGCACACTTGACAATGCTACTAAGGTGAGTGAATTTTGGAAAATGGTAGCCTTTATAAAATGGAATGAAGTTTACAAAGTAAAAAGCTGATCGTTTACTTACCTGCATACTTTTCAATAAAACGATAGAGGTTAAATTCTTTTGCATCGCTCGCAACAGCAAGCTGACTTTTGAGCTTCTCTTTATCCAGTCCTTTCATTTTATGTGCAACCAAAAGCCTCAATGCTTTTTCAAGCAAAATATTTTTTCTTTTTATACTGCTGCCCGCAAAATGATGTTCCTGAATTTTTTTAAATAACTCCTCTACGCCATCACCTGTGGTTGCAATACATTTAATTACAGGTGGTGTCCATGCTGATGGTGGTCGCAAGTGCAATGATGAGTTGAGTTGTTTTACAAACGTGTCAATGCTCTCGTGATCGGCTTTGTTTACTGCATATATATCGGCAATTTCTATAATGCCTGATTTTAATGCTTGCACATCATCACCAGCCATTGGTGTTAACACTACAACAGTTGTTTCTGCAAGTCCGGCAATTTCCACTTCGCTCTGCCCTACTCCAACAGTTTCAATAAAAATAAAATCAAAATTGCTACTGCGCAAAACATCAACTACTTCAATTGTTTTTGCACTCAACCCGCCAAGGTTACCGCGTGTAGCTAAAGAGCGAATAAAAATATTCGGGTTGTGGTAGTGTTCATTCATGCGTAACCTATCGCCAAGCAACGAACCATTTGTAAATGGAGATGTAGGGTCAACAGCTACCACTGCAACACGCTTCTCTTTTCCAACGTGTGCAAGCAATGCATTGATAAGTGTACTCTTACCGGCACCCGGTGCGCCTGTAAAACCTACAACAGGAATAGAAAAATTTATTTGCAGGTTTTGCAAAATATCCTTGTAGCCTTCTGTTTCATTTTCAACAGTGGTTATAGCTTTTGCAAGTATTCTTTGTTTGCCTTGCTTTATGTCTTCAATAATTTGCACCCAATAAATTTTGCGCAAACGTAATGCAATTTTATATCATGATAGTATCAAAACATTACTAAAAATAAAATGGGCAGCTTTAAATTGCTGCCCATTGTTACAATTATAAATAATAAGTTTTATTGTTTTATCATCTTTACCATTTGCGATTCTGCATTTGTGGTAATTTTTAAAAAATAAATGCCGGATTTAATATGTTTTGTTCTTAACATAAATTCAGATCCTTCATCCGTTTTTGTCTCCTGAATTATTATCCGTCCTGCAGCATCAGTTAACACAATACTGTACTTTTTCAACGCATACATTTCAGAAATTTTAATGTACTCATTAAATGGATTAGGATATGCGCGAATATTTGATTCATTAATTTGATCCGATAAATTTTGAGAAAATGCATTTCGGCAATTAACTGTTACATTAAGTGATGAAGAGGTTTTTACGCACCCTGCAAAAGTTTGTCTTACTTTATAACTACCAAATGTGGTTGCAGTATAATTCTGGCCGGTTGCGCCTGCTATGTTATTGCCGTTTTTTTGCCACTGGTATTGAACCCCTGCGTAAGTATTGGCACTCAATACAACATTTTGTCCATTACAAAATGTTGTTGGTCCAAGTGGTGTAATAACCGGATTAGGATTATTGATAACATTTTGCTGAGTAATACTTGAAGTAACTGAGCAAACACCGCCTTGTGTAACCCTAACTAAATATTGACCACTGCTGTTATTTGAGTAAGTTTGATTGGTAGCTCCGGCAAGTGCAACTCCGTTTCTGAACCATTGGTAACTGTAATTATATCCGGGGTTTGCAGTAAAGGTTTGTCCGCTTCCGGCACAAATTGAAACATTACCTGATGGTGTCATGGTAGCAGTTGGAGGTGCAATATTTATTGACATAACTGTTGATGTAGATGAGCCACAAGGTGAATTTATTTCAACACTATAGTTACCGGCTGCGAAAGCATTATAACCAGCAGATGTTGCACCATTTATATTATTTCCGTTAAACTTCCATTGATAAGTATAACCTGTTCCTGTATTTGCACTTAACGAAACAAATGCCCCACTGCAAATGGTTATGGTGCCTCCCGGGTTAATCATTGCTGTAATTGTTCCGGTGCTAACATTAATGATATTACTGGTTGCAGTACCACAAGTGGCAGCTACGGTACATGTGTAATTTCCCGCATTGGTTGCTGTATAACTATTAAATGTAGCACCGGCAATGTTGGCACCATTGTTTTTCCACTGATAATTGTATCCGGTAATTGCATTAGATACATTCAATACCACATTACCTCCACTGCAAAAATTGGTAGGTCCATTTGCAATAATGGTTGCCGAAACGCTGCTGGCTGTTGTTGTGGTTACTGCTGATGAATATTTATAACATGCATTGGCTGTTTGTTTTACACGGTAACTTCCGTTGCTAACGGCTTGGTATGACTGATTTGTAGCGTTAATAATATCAATTCCGTTTTTTTGCCACTGGTAGGTAACCCCGCTAAATGAACTGGACATAAGCATAACGCTACCCGGTGCACAAAAAGAAAGCGGAGTAGAATAACTGATTGTTGCGTTAGGGTTATTAGTAACTGTTATAATAATTGAATTAGAGTTTCCTGAACAGCCAGCGCCTGTAATCTGGCAATAATAAGTTCCATTACTTGATGCAATAAATGTATTGGAGTTGGCTCCTACTTGCGCAATACCATTGCGGTACCATTGATAATTAAAACCCGGAAGCGCAGTTAATGTAGTATTGCTTCCTGCACATATTACGTTGTTTGGTGAAGAAATCTGCAAAGCAGACTGACATGGGAAAAAATATTTTTCTGCTTTCACAAACGCATCATCAGCAATTGTAACACCAATAATTCTTCCGGGTATATCATCGCATGGTGGATGTATGCCACCCCAAATCCGTGACATGCTTGACTCATCAGAAGCGTCCTGATAAGTTGCCCATTGCAATGTTACATTTACGCTTGGGCCATCTTCAAATACAAGAAACTGGTTTTGTGGTGCTGTAAATTCTCCTAGCCCGCCCGGAAAATATCTGTCACCGGTAAAATCGGTAAGCACTTCAGCGGCAGCTCTTGAGTAAGTAGAATGTCCTGATATGAAACCTGCAAAAGGTGGCGATACAAAAGATGGACGCTGATATGGTAACCAGTTTTCAGCAAGTATCCAGCCCACTCCTGCTTCATCGGTATCAACATTGTTTATAAATGAATGACCACGCCATGCCTTCAGTTTTACTTTTCCAATATTTACTGATCCATTTGCAAGCGGATCTCCTGCTGCAACAAGTTCTATATAACCGGGTATTAATGGAATACCTGCCGGGTGATAGTTAGGCCCGCCAGTGTTGGTGCTTTGCCCTAACGCTGCCATTCCTCTTATAGCTGATATTGGTCTGATATAATCATACCATCCCTTCATGCCCCATGCAGTGATTGCCACATCATGTAAAGCACCACCCAAAAGAAAATAACCTTTTACATCCCACTCCAAATCATTTAATGGATTACCCTGCCCTTTATATTTTTTTGTCTGCTGGGGATGATCGCTTACGTAATTAAATAAAGTGAACCAATGTCCGGGTGGAGTTTCAGAGTCGGGTCCATCAGCCCAAAATTCTGCTAGCACACGGGCATAATCACCACGCGGAACCATATTTGGTGTGTAAGGCTGCCCGGTTTTAGGATTAACTGAGTATCCAACATTGGTTGTACCTCCATTTAGCTGGTCATAAAAAGAAGGATATTGCAATGGAGATGTTGGCAAATTAGTTCTATTTCCTTGTGTTGCAGGAGAAATATCCCACATTACATTATCGGTAGGATCAAGGTGTGATGACCATGTTGATACCAAAGCAAATCCATATTTATACTGATCAGATGTGCCTGCTCCATCCATTTGAAGGGTTGGAGGAGCGCCCGGATCATGATATACGTTGTAGTTAAATCCATTGCGTGTATTAACAGTCATATCCGAACTGTCTAATGCAAACGGAATTACCTTTCCCCACTCTGGTGTTAAATGTGGAGGTGTTGCACCGGGTATAGGGTTTCCGCTTTGATCAATAAATAAATCAAGAGTTAGTGGTTGCCATCTGTTATAATCAACAATGGTTGGGTTTCCGGCAACATCAACATTCATTGGAGGATTTACCGGTGCATAACTGGTATTGGCATATCCGTTTTGCTCATTACTGCCATCCTGTAATCCAAAGTTAATGTAACATTGAGCTATATAATTACCAAGAGCGCGTGCATCTCCAGTGGTATAAACAGTGGAAGTAAAAGTTTTATCATATCCCAATGAATCCATGTGTACATCAAATCCCTGATTCAATAACACAACTTGCGGGCTGTTTTGAAAACGATGTTTGAGCAAACGATAGGCTGCATACGAAATTGCTTTCTTTCTATCATCTTCAATGTTAGTTGATGTTGGCAAACCCGTAAGGGGGCAAGAAAAATTGCGTATTGTTTTTCCAAGCAAGAATTCATCAGACGATCCGTAAGCAGACCATGCATCCCACATGGCTGCCGATATGTGAAACAAATTGCGGGCATGTACTGTTGGTCTTGCAAAGTCTTTTCTGATAGATCCTAACAATATTTCATTCCACTGCCGTGCTATACTTTTTGTTAAATCAGCTGTTGGGTAATTGGTTGGTGGAGCACAGTTAGGATCGGGGTTGGTAGGGCATGGATCGCAGGCATCGGGCAAACCATCCAAATCATAATCGGCAGGCGATGGCGCCAACCCGCAATTATCACTCATAAATACTCCATAGCCACTACATTTTCCTATTACAAAATCTTTTAAGCCATCGCTATTAATGTCTAAAATGGCTTGATCATATGCATTAGTTGCCCACGGAAAAACAGTGGTGCCATAAGGATTACTGAAAACACCATTATCGTTCCGGTAAATTGCCATGCGTCTTCCGCTTGCGCATGGAGGTATGTCCACATCTACATCAGCAACAACAATATCCATATCACCGTCAATATCTAAATCGGCAGCATGAACATTGCCGCCAAAACCATTGCTGGTAGAGAAACTCAAAAGCGTTTTAGTAAAAGTTACATTTGTGTTAGGTGTAATGGTATTAATAGTTATAAGATAGTCGCTGCCATCATCCACTACATACAAATCTTTTTTGCCGTCTAGATTAAAATCAGCAATTTCAAACATATAAGGCGATGCTGCGGGAGCAATATTTTGCCAAGTTGAAAAATTACCGGTACCATTATTATACAATAATATAACCCCTCGCGAATTCCAGGGTGCTACACTATAAAGGGTTGTGTTTTTTACAATGTCATTATCACCATCGTTATCCATATCTGCTATTTGTACTGCAGTACCGAATGCCGAATTTCGCAAAGATCCCAAGCGAGTTTGGCTTTCGTTTGCAAATACTCCGTTCCCATTATTTACTAAAAGAAAATCTTTTGCTGTTCCTCCACCGGAGTTAGGTTTATAGTTTACAAAATATATATCCATTGCACCATCACCTGTAACATCGCCACCCCATACTGCGCAAAACAATGGCGTATCTTCAGTAAGCAACGGAAATCTTGTGGAAGATTCATCAATCAAACCCAGCCATGTACCCCCTGCATTATTTCCTAAATTTCGGTAATAGGTTGGTTGTTGGTTAAATGTATTTGCAATTACTACATCTTTCCAACCGTCATTATCAAAATCTCCAACAAAAACATCACGAGCAAAGTTTACATTTGAAATAAACTGTGGTGCATAAATGGATGTTTGATCTGTTAGAATTCCATTTATATTCATTAGCAAGAGGTTTGATTTGCCGGGTTGCGTTGAGCTTGAAAAAGGCTGCTTGCGTACTACTATTAAATCCTCTTTACCATCGTTGTTGAGGTCTGCATTCCACATGTCCTTTTCTTCAGGGTCACTGTTTGCAACACTGGTTACTGTTAAGCGGGTTGTTGTTTCATCAGCCCAATCTAACCATTGCGCAGTACCAAATTGTGGTAATATTAAAATTGTTAAACCCGTTAATAAAACAACTACTGTATTTTTTCTCATTGCTAAAAAATACATAAGGGTATTAAAGTTAGGCATGATGGTATGATTTGATTTGAAGTCAAATTTAAAATAAACAGTTAACAGAGCAAATAATCATTCCGGTTAACTGTTAATCATATTGGTTTTTGAAGCATGTGTGAACGAAAACAACACTTTTGTCTTAAACTCTATTAAAGGAAATAAAAAATGTTTAACTCTTGAAAAATTAGTTTCCGTCAGTTTAGTAACGGAATTTAAAGTCGCCTTTCAAGAATTAACTTTTAATTTTTACAAATGTTTTTAAAAGAAAAAACCTTCAAGGCCTTAAAAGACCTTGAAGGTTCTTAATTACATAATTACATAATTACCAAATTACCCTAATCCCCCATTCCCTTTATCGTATTAAAGTTACCGTTCCTTTCCTATGATGCGTTACACCAAACACATCTTTTAAAACCACCTGATATACGTAAACATCTTTCTTGGCATAAACTTCTGTTTGTTTTACACTGCCATCCCATGGGCGGTTATCACCTTCAAAAATTAACTCCCCCCACCTGTCCCAGACACGAAGGTTGTAATCTATAATTCCAATTCCTTTAATGGTAAACACTTCATTTGTTCCATCGTTGTTTGGGGTAAATGCATTGGGTATGTAAACTGTCCACACCGGTAAAATAACAACGGTGCGTATGGCAGTGTCTTCGCAACCAAAACTGTTTACGGTGTATAAATTAACTGTGTATGTTCCGGTGTCGCCATAAGCATGTGACGGGTTCATTAACGAAGATGTGCCGCCATCACCAAAATTCCACCAGTATAAATTGCCACCTGTTGTTTGATTATCAAATGAAATAAGTGGTTGCAAAATAGTTGTCTCATAAGGGTCTGGCTCAAACGCTGCCAGCGGTGATGGATAAATAGTAATGGCATTATTGATGGTATTCGTATGCTGGCAACCGTTGTTAGTTGTAACTGTTAGTGTTACCGGATAACTTCCGCTTGAGTAGTAAGTGTGTGAAGGATTTTGTGTTGAATCATTTGCAGAGCCATCACCAAAATCCCAGTTCCATGCAATTACGTTTCCAATGCTTACATAAGATGAATCAAAGAAATTAATCAGCAATGGACCACAACCTGCTGCCTGGTTAAATGTAAAGTTTGAAACAGGAGAAGGATAAATAACAATCTGCTGCACAATGGTATCGTAACATCCAAGGCTTGAGCCAACAATTAATGTTACGTTGTAAGTGCCGGGTTCTGTAAATGTATGTGAAGGATTTTGCGAGGTAGAAATAGTGCTGTCGCCAAACAGCCATTGGTAACTTGTAATGCTTCCTTGTGTAACAGTTGATGTATTGGTAAACTGCGTAGGTGCATCTTCGCAACCTGGTCCTCCTGCAAAATCTGCATTAGGTATGGGATCCATTGCAACAACCTGCGAAGTGATAGTGCGGCAGCCGTTTGCATTTACAGCGGTTAGGGTTACCGTGTAAGTACCGGCAGTTGTATACTGATGTGTTGTTAAGCTTGATGTGCTGTCACTAGTGCCATCACCAAAATCCCAAAGCCAACTTACTGTACCGGTGCTGATGGTGTCCGAAATGTCAGCTATGATTACCGGAATATTTAAGCAACCACCATTCAAAGAAATTTGCGGTTCGGGCGCACGGTAAACATCAATGGTATCTCTGTATCTGTCCGTACATCCAAAGCTCGATGTCACTTCTAATTCAACAGGATAAGAACCATAAAAGTTGTATTGATGCACCGGTGATTTTGAAGTGGATGTAGTACCATCGCCAAAATTCCAGTTCCATGAAACTATTATTCCCTGTGGAGTTGTACTTAAATCATTAAAAGTTGTAAGTTCTTTTTCGCAGGAATTGTTTGCAGTAAATCGAGCAACAGGTGGTGCGTTAACAGTAACCTGTTGAGATGTTACATCAGTACAACCACTATTAGTTGTTACGGTAAGATTAACAGTATAAGTTCCTGAGTTAAGATAAGTATGCGATGGGTTTTCCAGCGAAGAAGAATCTCCATCGCCAAAACTCCAATTCAAATTAAAAGTGCCGCCACCATTCACACTGCTTTGATTGAAGAAAGCAATTCCACCACCTAAACAAATATCTCCGGCTGTAAAATCAGCAACAGGCAATGGATATACGTTAATCATAAGTGTAGTAGAATCAATACACCCTTGTGCTGATGTTACTGCAAGTGTAACCGGATAGGAACCTGCGGTTACATAACTAACCGAAGGATTTTGTGAATTACTTGTTTGTCCGTTTCCAAAATTCCAGTTCCAGATTGAAATGCTGCTATTAGCGACTGATGATGAATCATTGAATTGTAAAGTACTACCCTCACAAATATTTCCAGACGCAAAATTTGGCACAGGCAGAGAGTTAACCATAACCGTTCCATTCATCGTATCGCGGCAACCGTTATTGCTTGTTACCACCTGCATTACGTTGTATGTGCCTGCTGCTGCATACAGATGTGTTGCATTTTGCAAAGTATCGCTGCTGCTATCACCAAAACTCCAATACCAGTTTTGTATGGTATCTGTTGCGTTGATGCTTGCGTTATCGTTAAAAATAATTGCAGTGTTTTCGCAAACAGGAGGTGCTGTAAATGCAGCCAACGGATTTGGATATACGCGCACAGGTATGGTTATGCTACTGTCGCACATCATATCAGAGCGAACATTTAATGTTACGTTGTATGTACCGGCAGTTGTATAGGTGTGGGATGGGTTTTCAATATTACTTGTATTACCGTCTCCAAAATTCCAATCATAAGCATCAATTATTCCGCCATTGATATAGGATGAGTTAATGAAATCAATACTGCTGCCTTCACAAACATTGTTGAAAGTAAATGAAGCAATTGGTGTTGGATTTACATTTACTGATAAAGAAATACTGTCTGTGCATCCGGTACCAGAGTTTACCATTAACGTTGCAGTATATGTACCTGGTACATCATAAACATGTTGAGGGTTCTGCGCAGATGATGAATCACCATCGCCAAAGTTCCATAACCAGTTTGAAATGTTTCCTGATGATATAGTTGACAAATCGTTAAAGATTGTTGCCTGTCCATAACATGCTGCATTGGTGCCAAAGTTTGCAATTGGTGTTGATTTAATAATTACGGGTTTGTTAATTGAATCAATACAACCAAAACCAGTTACCGCAATTAATGATGCTGTGTAGTTGCCTGTCTGAGCATAAATGTTTGATGGTGAATTTAAATTAGAAAAATTTCCATCGCCAAAATTCCAGTTATAAGAAACAATACTTCCTGCCGAAACAGAAGAGATATTGATGAATTGCGTTACATCATTTAAGCAAACCGTACCTGCAGTAAAATCAACTACCGGCAAAGGATTATTTACAAGTGTTGATGCAAATGTGGCAGAGCAGCCATTAGGGTCGGTAACAGTTACTGTATAAGTTCCGGCAATGTTTACAGATATATTTTGTGTGGTGGCGCCTGTACTCCAAAGGTATGTTGCTCCCGGGTTTCCAGCATTAAGGGTTGTACTTTCTCCAGCACATACATTTACATTACCTGCATTATTGATAATGGAGTCACCACCAACAACAACGGTAGATTGTGCGTAAGTAACACAACCGGCAGGATTTGTAACAAGCACGCCATAAGTTCCGGCAGAAGAAACCTGAATAGTTTGCGTAGTGTCTCCATTGGGCGACCATTGATACTGACTGCCTGCATTTCCTGCATCAAGTACGGTAAACGAACCTGCGCAAATAAATGGGTTACCTAAATTAACCACAGGCGCTGCGTTTACTGTTACGCCAACGCTATCTGTACTTGCACAGCCGTTTGCATCTATTACTGTTACATAATAATTGGTGGCAGCAATTGGTGTTACATATATGGTTGATGATGTATCCCCAGTTGGCGCCCATTGATAATTTACACCACCGGTTGCTGTTAATGTTACGGTTTGTCCTTCGCATAAACTTTGGTCGTTTCCGGCATTTGCTATTGGCAAAGCATGAACATTTACATTTACACTGTCAGATGCTGTGCAACCATTAGCTGCCGAAACTATTACTACGTAGGTTGAATTTGTGGTTGGGGCCACTGTAATAGAATTGCTGTTTGCACCAGTGCTCCACAAATACCCTGTACCGCCTGTAGCAGTTATGTTTACATTTTGTCCTATACAAATTCCCGTATCAGGACTCATTACAACATTGGGTAAAGACAGTATTTGAACACGAACACTGTCATTTGCTTTGCAACCGTTTGCATCTATAACTTCAACATGATACCATGTGGTTGTTACGGGGCTAACAGAAATTGTTGCAGTTGTATCACCTGTTGGCGACCATAAATAATTTACACCACCTGTTGCTGTTACATTTGCAACAACTCCTCTGCAAACTGATTGATTGTTTCCTGCATTGGCAACCGGCAATGCGTAAACTGTTACCGTTCCTGTTACATTATCGGTACAACCATTTGCTGATGTTACGTTTAAAGAAATATTGTATGTGCCCGCATTGGCGTATGTGTGTGAAGGATTTTGTTGTGAGGATAAGGAGCCATCACCAAAATCCCATGACCATGCATTGATGTTGTTTCCTACTACCGAAGACAGATCGGTAAAATCTGTTGCCGCTCCTTTGCAAACATCACTTCCGTTAAACGCAGCAACAGGCAAACTGTAAATGGTAACTTGTTTTGTTATGCTATCAGCACAACCACCCGCTGTGGCTACAACAAGAGATACGTTGTATGTACCGGGCACTGTAAACTGGTGTGTAGGATTTTGTTGTGATGATATACCACCATCTCCAAAATTCCATTGCCAAGAGTTGATGTTGCCTGCTCCTACTGTTGATGTGTTTGTAAAGTTTACATTTTGTCCCTGACAAATTCCAGCAAAAGTAAAATCGGGAACCGGTAACGGATAAACGGTAACTGTTTTTGAAACTGAAGCCGAACAACCTGCCGCTGTGGTAACTTGTAATGTTACATTAAATGTTCCTGCTGACGAATAATTGTGTATTGGATCTTGCAATTGCGAAACGTTACCATCTCCCAAATCCCAAAACCAGCCTGTAATGTTGCCAGTTGCTACAGTAGAAATATCCTGAAAATTGATTGGCTCACCAATACAAACATCGTTAGGTGTAAAATCAACATTAGGTATCGGGTCAACATTAACGGTGGTAGTAACCGTTGCACTGCAACCATTAGAATTGGTAATAGTAACAGCATATTGCCCTGCATTGGATACAGTAATGGTTTGTGATGTTTGTCCGCCCGGTGCCCACATATAAGTGTTGCCGGGATTACCGGCATCCAACACTGCATTCCCGCCAGCACAAAAAGCAACGTTGTTTGTGTTGTTGCTGATGGTTCCACCCTGCGCAACCTGCACCGATGTTGATGCTGTACACCCCCACTGATTAGTAACAGTTACGGAATAAGTTCCAGGATTGGTTACTGTAATGCTTTGTGTTGTGGAACCATTGCTCCATTGGTATGTTGAGTTTGTGCCACCCGCATTTAATGTGGCAGTAACTCCTGTACATACAAATGTGTTTGGAATATTTACAATAGGATTGTTACGCACTGTAACACTTGCAAATGCTGTTGCCTGACATCCGGCAGCGTTGGTTCCTGTTACCTGATAGGTGGTTGAGCTAGTTGGTGAAACAGTTATAGTTGAAGTGGTATCTCCTGTTGGTGTCCATTGATAGCTTAATCCGCCTGTAGCACTTAACGTAACAGATTGCCCGTTGCAAATGGTTTGTGCTGATGGCACATTGATAACCGGTGGAGGAATAATTGACACTGTTACCTGAGCAGTATCAGCACATCCGCTTGCGTCTGTAACAGTAACAGTATATGTTGTTGTGGACGATGGATTAACCGAAATATTCGATGTTGTTTGTCCGTTACTCCACTGATAAGTAACTCCACCGGAAGCTTGTAAGGTTACTGATTGTCCCACACAAATTGATTGGGGTAACCCGGCATTTGCAGTCGGTGGTGGTGCAATATTTATAGCTTGAGTAATTGAATCTATACAGCCATTATCAGATATAACCACAAGAGTAACATTATATGAGCCAGTATTATTGAACGTAACATTCGGGTTTTGCTGATTGCTGGTTTGTCCGTTTCCAAAATTCCAGTTCCAAGAAATAATATTTCCTGTTGAAGTATTAGTGAATGAAACTTGCCCGCCTGTGCATGCTGTATTGCCTGCAAATGTAAAATTGGCAATGGGTGAAGGATAGATTGTTACTTGTTGCGTTGCAGTATCAGCACAACCCAAAGTATCACCCGCAACTAAAGTTATAGTATAAGTGCCTGAGTCGCCATAAGCAACTGTGGGATTTTGATTATTTGAGGTTTGTCCGTTTCCAAAATTCCAGTTCCATCCGTTAATTCCTCCTGAAGGTGTGGATGTATTGTTGATGTTAACAGGATACCCAGCACAAACGTTTCCAACAGTAAAACTTGCAACCGGAATAGGATTGATAATAATGTTCTGACAAACCGTATCGCGGCAACCTAAATCAGTTTCAATCATTAAGCAAACATTGTAAGTGCCCGCTGTTGTAAAAGTAACAACAGGATTTTGTTGCGATGAAGTTTGTCCATTGCCAAAATTCCATTGCCAGCTAATGATAGTGCTGCCTGGTGCTGTTGACTGATTAGTAAATTGAATAGGAGAGTTTACACACGCACCTGTTGCTGTAAAGGCTGCATTAGGAATTGAAATAGGTAATATTTGAACAGTATCTGTAGCCGAACATTGTCCATCGCTAACGGTAACAACGTAAGTTCCTACACCAACAGTTTGTGTTGGGTTTGTAAAACCATTGCTCCATAAATAGGTGTATGGGCCACCAGTTCCACCGCTAACAGTTGCCGTTACAGTTGCCAAATCGCTGCAGGTAATAAACTGATCTGGGCCCGCACTTACGTTTAATCCTTTAACAGTTAAACAGTAGGAATAAATCTGAGAGCCTATGTATGGGCAAGCGTCATCAAAAACCCTGATTGTGAAACAATGAGGATCGTTGCTGATGTCAGCATTGGTGGGAGTCCAGCAAAATGTTCCGGTTGGATGAGGAGAGCCTGTAGTTGTAAAAGTTGCTCCGTTAATTGTACCGTCATAAGACAGAAAAACATTTTGCCCGGCATCGGCATCATCGCTACACACATTAAAACAAAATGGCTCATTGGCACAAATTGTTGCATCAAAAACGTTGGTACAATTTATTCCAGTCAATGTTGGAAGATTATTAGTACATGCAATAACAGTAATTTGAATATCGCGCTCCACTGTTCCTATTAATACACCATTGCGATATTCTTTAACCAAAACTGCCATAACGGTTACTTGCAATGATTGAGGAGTAATACAAAAGTCTCCTGTATTGCTGTCAAACTGCATAGCTGGAACTGAGTTCAACGGCTGCGTTGCGCTGTAAGGTGCAATGTAAGAAACAGCCACACCATCATCGTGCAACGGGTCAATCAGTTCATACACCAACGAATCACCATCAACATCATAAGCACCGTGGTTAAAGCAAAATTGCTGACCTTGACAAACAAAAGGAACCGGCTTATTCGAAAAAGCCGGTGAGTTATTGCAAGGACTAATAGTATTATTTAGTGTAGCGTATAAATAAATGTATTGCGCAGTAGGATTTGTTATAGTCGTGATTGCAGCATTACGACAACATAAACGATAACTAAAAACCCAATCGGTGCATTGTGCAGGTAATGTTATTACACCTTCATAAACCCATTCCTGTATTCCGGTAAATACTCCACCATTGCAAGTTGAAGTTGCGCTGGGGCAAATTGGCGTTATCTCTTGTCCTGTGCCTGGTATTGGGTTACATGTTACACTTAAATTTATTCCACACGATGCTGACGTAACAGGTATAACTACACTTGTAGGCGCGGCAATACCAATGCAGTCACGGTAAAAGGAGAGGCGCACTCTATATTGGTTGGGTCCAACACATTCGTAAGTTAAATCGGAACCCATAGAGTGGCTTGCATCCACCCTGCTTGTCAAAGCAATAAATGCAATAACAAAAAATAAGCTGATAATTTTTTGTATCTGTTTTACCATACGCGTGGGTTTTTAAATGTTTGGCACAGCATTTGAAAATAGCCGGCTGTTAATCTTTATTGTTACGCATTCAAATTTAAAATGGCGTAATCCTATGCGCATGTAATTAGCACTTACACTATCAGTTGTAAGATTTTATCAATAGTTTATCAAAAAAAACATGCTCTGCTGCAAATTACAATTAGTAATCAGGCTTTTAAAAAATGCAGGTTAATTAATGCATAAGAAAAGCGCTGAAAGAAATTTCAATTCGTTCAAATATTAAAGCTTTTAAGAAGGATTAATTCATAATAAAAGAATTGCTTACACTTTCATTGCTTAAAGAATCATAAAAAAGCAAACTAACTTCATTAAGTCAAATAAAAAACAGAAGCCTAATTGCGGTTAATAAAACCACCACCAACTACATCATTACCTTCATAAAAAACAGCGCTTTGTCCCGGAGCAACCGCATGCACCTCTTCGTAAAAACTTACAGTAGCGTTTGCATCATCAGTTTGTTTAATTGATGAGAGTGTGCCTTTATCTTTATAACGAATTTTAGTTGTTACCTCCAGTTCGTTTTGCAGTTGTGCATATTTAATAAGGTTTAAGCCACGCACATACATTTCTTTTTTCTTTAAATCGTCATACTCGCCAAGTATTACAGTGTTGGTTTCGGGAACAATTTCTTTTACAAACATGGGTTTGCCAAATGCAACTTCTAATCCTTTGCGTTGCCCAATGGTATAAAATGGATAACCATGATGCTTGCCGATCATTTCTCCTTTTATATTTACAAATGTTCCACCATCTAACTCAGTTACCATACTTGGTTTGCGGTGTTTTAAAAATGCACGGTAGTCATTATCGGGCACAAAACAAATTTCGTAGCTCTCACTTTTTTTTGAAAGTTCATGAAATCCCATTTCAAAAGCCATTTGCCTTATTTCGGGTTTTGTAAAACCACCAACGGGAAAAATGGTGCGTGCCAAATTTTTTTGAGACAAACCCCACAAAACGTAGCTCTGATCTTTATTGGTGTCACGCCCTTTTGAAACAATAAATCTTCCGTTTTCATTTCGCACATTAGCATAATGACCGGTGGCGATAAACTCGCAATCTAACATATCTGCGCGTTTTATTAATGCTTCCCATTTAATATGGGTGTTACATAACACGCATGGGTTAGGTGTGCGCCCGGCAAGATATTCGTCAACAAAATTGTCAATTACAAAATCGCCAAACTCACTTCGTATATCCAATATGTAATGAGGAAATCCTTTTTCAACTGCAATGGTGCGTGCATCGTTAATGCTGTCTAAGCTGCAACAACCTGTTTCCTTTTTTGAAGAACCACTGCCTGTGTAATCCCACGTTTTCATTGTAAGACCAATAACCTCATACCCTTCCTCATGCAAAAGCATAGCCGTTACAGAACTATCAATTCCACCTGACATTGCTACGAGGATGCGTCCCTTTTTGCTCATTGTTTTTTAGTACAAAGTACCAAGAGTTTAATTTATTGTATCGGTTTTTTGAAGAAACCCTTCGTTATTGTAGTACTGTATTAAAAATGGTTTTCCTTTTTCATCGTTAACGCTCCATTTGCCAATGCGGTTATCGTTTTTATACATGCCTTCCGAATAAACCAATCCTTCGGGAGAATAAATAATTACTTTTCCGGTTAACTTATCATTTATGTAAGTACCAATCATTTTTACTTTGCCATTTTCAAAATATTGCTTGTTTGAACCTTCTAATTTTTTGTTAACTATTGTTCTTTCGTCAGACAAATTTCCATTGCTATAATACGTTTTCCAAACACCATTTGCTATTCCATTTTTATAGGATTCAACCGAACGAAGTTTTTCATTCTCATCAAAATAATTCCACACACTATCCTTTTTCTGATTTATGTAATTTCCCGTTGCCATCATTTTTCCACTTTGATAATATGAAACGGATCGCGTCTTTTTTCCATCCTTACTGAACTGCATATCGGTTTGTAATTTTCCGTTTTCGTAATATTTTTTGCTCCATTGTGGAATGCCATTGAACATCATTGTTTCCGAAAAAATTTTATTGGTTTTGTAATACTTTTTCCAGATGCCCTGTTTCAATCCCTTTGCATCTTTACGATTAATAGTATCGCCCTTAAATACAACATAAGGTTGTGCCAAGAGGTAGGTTGATTGAAGAAGGAAAGTGATAAGAATAATTACTCTGAGCATTGCTATTATATTCATGACAAATATGGAAAAATTATATTGAAGCGCGAGTGAAAATAAAAGCCACTCATGTCTGTCGGCAGAAAAGAATGCAAGAATGACTACATCTTAAAAGCAGCAAGAAAGATAGCCACAGATTGACAGATTTTAAATCCTCTTCTTTGAGGGAGACTTTAAGCTGGGTTTACTCTATTTCAACAAATACTCTTTCAAAAACATAATCATAGCCCATTGTTGAAAATCGGAGTTTGATTTTTTTCTGAAACCATGTCCTTCGTCTTTGGCAAGTAAATACCAAACCGGTTTGCCTGCCGCCTGCAATTTATTTTTCATTTGTTCAGCTTCTGTCACGGGCACACGAGGATCATTTTGTCCCTGGATAATAAACAAGGGCTTTGTAATTTTTTCTATGTTGTTAAGTGGCGAAATTTTTTCAAGAAAGGCATTCATCTCCGGTATTTGTTCATCTCCATACTCAACTCTTCGCAAATCTCTGCGATAGCTTTCAGTATTTTTCAGGAACGTAACAAAGTTGCTAATACCAACCACATCAATACCACATTTTAATTTGTTGCTGAAATGAACCATAGATGCAAGCACCATGTAACCACCATAGGAGCCGCCATAAACACAAATTCTTGATGCGTCCAATTCGGGCTGAGTAGCTATCCAATCAATGAGTGCTCCAATATCTTTTACCGATTCTTCGCGCAATATACCATTATCCATTTTCAAATAACTCTTACCATAGCCGGATGAACCGCGCACGTTAGGAGCGATAACAGCCACACCCAATTCATTATTTAGAAAAGAATTAAATGAACTGAATGATGGTCGTGTTTGTGACTCGGGTCCGCCATGTATAGTAATTACCACCGGAATTTTTCCTGAAACATTTTTTGGTTTGTAATAAAATGCAGGAATAAATCGTTGCTTTCCGTTTTTTAGCTTATCAAAAGTTGGATACTCAATTAATGTAGGTACGGTAAATGTGCTGGTGTTGAGTCCGCCTACTTCGCTAAATGTCCACTGGGTAAGTTGTTCGTCTGTGATGCTGTAGGTAAAAATATCTCCAGGGGTTTGCGCTGTGCTAATGGTCAATCCAAGTTCATTGTCATTAACGGGATTAAATTCGGCTGCATTAAAGATTCCAACCGGCATATTTTTTAATTCAAAAAATTTATTGTCATTGGTGCTTAGCAAGTACATTTTGCTATAGCCATTTTCGTTTACTCCAAATAAAAGCTTGGTTCTATTTTTATTTATGGTTACACCACCTACATCCCACTTTATGTTTTCTGTGATTACGGTAGTTTTTTTTGTAGCAACATCAAAGAATTTAAGTTGTTTAAATTCTGATCCTTCGTCATTCACCAAATAAATTGCAGTACCTGTTGCATTCCAAACAGCATTGCTGAAAGCGGTCTCATCATCTGTACTGTTTATTTGTGTTAGTGCTCCGGTTGCAATATCAAGTATGTGCATAAACGATTTGGTGGCTGATATTCCATTGCGCACAACAAGTTTTTTATCATCAGGACTCCAGTCAACCACACTCCATGAACCGCCTTTGCTCAACAACAGTTTTGTTTCCTGTGGATTAGCGGTATTTCCAATGTATATATCATAATCTTTACCATTACGCTTGGTGCTTACCGTTGTAAATTGTTTGCCACTGTTGCTCCAGTTAAGCAATGAATTTTGCGTGCGACCTCCATCAGAAATCATTTGATAATTTCCGGTGTTTAAATCAAAAGTATATAGCTGTGCAAACTCATTACCCGCGCTATCTTTAGCAAATACAAATTTATTCTGTTCAGGAAAAAATGTGGCTGAGCCAACCGGCTCTTTAAAAAATGTTATTTGTTTTCGTGCACCACCAGGTTTAGAGATAATGTGTAGTTGTGGGACATCGGCAAAGCGCGTAGTCACTAACATAGATTTTCCATCGGGCGCGTAGTTTATTAACGAGGCGCTACGGATGTTTTGATATTGGTTTGTTCTTTCAATAACTGATGCTGGTATCTCAGGAATGTTTTCCATTACTAAATTACCGCGTTCAGCTTTTTGCGCAAATGCAATGTTGAATGAAATAACAAAAATTAAAATCAGTTTTTTAGAAATCATAACTAGAGCGTTTAAGCAAGAGTAATGCTTATCTAAAACTTTAACAATTAAAATATGTTAATCATTCACTGCGTTAAAAAGAAAAAGACTCTGTATTAACACGAGTTCCTTCCTTTTGCTCGAAAAAACTGTACTAATTCTCCTCTACTGCATGCTTTTTATAATCCTCATGCAGCTTCTTTTGTAACTCGTTTGGCACAGGTGCAAATTCGGCAAAGGTCATTTTTATTTTTCCTTTTCCCTGTGTAATGGATTTTAATGCTGTGCTGTATCCATCTAACTCCGCCAATGGTGTGCGCGCTTTAATTACCTGATGCCTATTGCGTGAATCCATCCCGGTAATGATGCTTCTGCGGCTTTGCAAATCGCTCATTACATCACCCATTTGTGTTTCGGGCATTTCTACTTCCAAATCATAAATTGGTTCAAGCAGTTGCGGCATAGCATTGTGAAATGCCTCTTTAAATGCCATCATACCTGCAATTTTAAATGATATATCGTTGCTATCAACAGGGTGCATTTTACCATCGTATACGCAAATACGCACATCACGCACATAAGAGCCTGTTAATGGTCCCTCCTGCATTTTTTCCATCACTCCCTTTAACACACTTGGCAAAAAACGCGCATCAATTGCACCACCGGTTATGCAATTGTAAAAAACAAGTTTGCCGCCCCAGGGTAAATCATGCATTTCTTTATCGCGCACACTATACTCTGTTGGTTCGGGCATGCCCTCATAATATGGTTCAATCTTAATATACACTTCTCCAAACTGCCCATTGCCACCCGATTGCTTTTTGTGGCGGTAATTTGCCAACGAAGGTTTCTGAATTGTTTCGCGGTAAGGAATGCGTGGCTTAATAAAATCAACCTGCATTTTATATACATGCTCCAATCTCCATTTTGTTACCGCTAAATGTAATTCGCCTTGTGCATGCATTAATACCTGCTTTAGCTCGCGAGAAAATTCAATGGTAATTGTTGGGTCTTCTACATGTAGCTCGCTCATTACTTCTGATAGCTTCTCGTCATCGTTTTTATTCTTTGCAACTATTGCCATTCTTAATTTTGACTCAGGAAAATGTATGGGATCAATATTTACTGATGCTCCCTTTCCACAAAGTGTATCGTTGGTAAGTGTGTTCTTTAATTTTAATGTGCATGCAATATCTCCAGCTTTTAGTTTATCAATAGGCGTTCGGTTTTTGCCATCCATGATAAACAACTGCTGCAATTTTTCTGGTGAACCGGTACGCATATTGTTCACTTCCATACCTGCATTTACTTCACCAGACAATACTTTGAAAAAATTGAGTTTGCCTAAGTGTGGCTCGACAAGTGTTTTGTAAACAAACAAAACAGGAGGCTCCTCCGGTTTACATTGTACTTCTTTTCCATCAATAGTTTTTTCAGGAGGCATTTCAACTGCTGAAGGTGCAACGTTATCAATAAACCCCATTAACCTTCCGCTGCCCATATCCTTTTTTGCACTCATACAAAACACCGGAAACATTTGGTGCTTCATCATTCCCTTTTTTATTCCATCACGTAATTCATCCTCGTCTAAGTTTCCTTTTTCAAAATACATTTCCATCAGCTTCTCATCATTCTCAGCAGCTTTCTCTACAAGCTCGTTATGCAAAAATGCAGCGCGCTCCTTTTCATCATCAGGTATAGGAAGTTTTTCCGGTTTGCCACCACCTGCCGGAAAACGGTACATAGTCATTTTGAGCAAATCAATTATTGAATTGAAATCTTTACCCTGATTTACCGGATACTGCATAACGGTTACTGCTCTTCCAAAAACATTGCGTGCTTCTTCAGCTGTTTTGCTAAAGTTGGCATACTCATGATCCAACTGATTTACTACAAAAATGGTTGGCTTTTGGTATTGGTCCACATAATCCCAAATTACTTCGCTGCTTGCCTCGACACCATGTTGCGCATTTAAAAGCATTATGGCCGTATCGCAAACACGCACTGAAGAAATTACTTCACCAATAAAATCATCAATGCCCGGTGTGTCAATGATGTTGATTTTGTAATCGCGCCACTCAGTATGCATAGCCGTTGCATACACTGAACTTTGCCTCTCATGTTCAATTTCATGATAATCGGAAACGGTATTTTTTTCTTCCACAGTACCTCTCCGGTTGATGATACCTGCTTCAAATAGCATGGTTTCGGCAAGTGTGGTCTTGCCGCTTTTCGCAGAGCCAACAAGCGCTACGTTTTTAATGTGTTTTTCGTCAAATGTGTGCATGATAATAATGGGTTTTAGGTGATACTAATAGTTTTATCTGCAACTGTCTATTGAGAAAATAAGGCAGCTATAAAGAACGTAGCCGAAAGATAAGAAGAAGTTTTAAAAAAGCAACGGGAAAAAAATTGCTTGAAAGACCCAATTGAGATTATTAACTTTACGAAAGTTTAAAACCCTTGGTAAAGTTTAAAAAGAAAAACTATTTGAAATTTATAGAGATGTCTTTCGCAATTTGCTCCATTTGTTCTTTTGGTAATGAAAGTTTAGGCATTGCAAAATTCATATCGCTAACATTGTTCATAGGTATGAGGTGTATGTGCGCGTGAGGCACTTCCAATCCTATTACGGCAACACCAATTCTTTTGCATGGCACTGATTTTTTTAAAGCTTCTGCAACACGTTTTGCAAAAAGCTGTAGTTCGATAAAAAGAGGATCACTGATATCAAAAATATAATCAACTTCATTTTTAGGAACTACCAGTGTATGACCAGGAGCGAGGGGACTAATATCCAAAAATGCAAAACAGTTTTCCGTTTCGGCTATTTTATAACATGAAATTTCACCAGCAATTATTTTTGTAAAAATTGAAGCCATAAAAACTTATCTTGAAATATTCACTACTTCTAATTTAAGCATTCCGCTGGGCACAGCAATTTCTGCTACCTCACCAACTTTTTTTCCAAGCAATCCTTTTCCAATGGGTGATGTAACAGAAATTTTTCCTGATTTCAAATCTGCTTCGTTCTCTGCAACTATCATGTACTCCATCATGGCTTTATTACCAAGATTTTTAATTTTTACTTTTGAGAGAATAGAAACTTTTGACGTATCAATTTTAGAATCATCAAGCACACGCGCATTCGCAAGTATTTCTTCCATTTTAGAAATTTTCAATTCAAGTAACCCCTGTGCTTCCTTTGCAGCATCGTATTCAGCATTTTCCGATAGGTCACCCTTATCTCTTGCCTCGGCAATTTGTTTTGAAATAGAAGGTCGTTCAACTGTTTTAAGATGAGCAATTTCATCCTGCAGTTTTTTTAACCCTTCCTCAGTTAAATAAGTAATGTTTGACATAACATTAAAGTTTATTGGGTACGAAATAAAAACAGAAGAAGACCCTTCTAACGAAGGATCCTCTTCTAAAATAATTTTAAATAAATTATTAAAGTTTAAAAACTAAACCAAAGCTGTGAATTCCATCATAAGGATCTGATGAGCGGAAAGAATAATCCAAGCCAAGAGATTTGCCGGATTTACCAAGTGGCAATTCAACGGTAATGCCAGCACCTAAACCAGTTACAGCGCTTGCAAGTTCATCTTCAAACTCCTCATTAGTTGTTTGATAAAGGTATCCTGCACGGAGCATAACTAACTTTTTAAATCCGTACTCAACACCAACTCCAACCTGGTCTCTTGTAAAAGAGTTGGATATAAATGAGCCGGCAAAAGTTAGCTTATGTATTTCCGCAAATTTTAAGTCATAAGAACCACCAATCTGGATAAGTGAGGGCATTTCAAACTTTTCTGTACGTGGCTGAATAGAAATTGCATTTCCATTATCAGTTATGGCTTTAAATGTAAATCCTTCGCCTTTATACTTCATTGGAGCGCCAACGTTTCTTAAAGCAATTCCAAATTTTAAATTGTCTTTAGCTTCATTAAATCCTGTTATGTATTGAATACCGGCATCAAAAGCCAAGCCTTGCGCATTGGCATCAGAAATTCCCTCAGAAACCATTTTAATAGTTAACCCACCATAAATACTACGTGAAAAACCTTTAGCATAAGATAATGCTACATTAATAAACTGCGGACTGAATGTTCCTAATCCTCCCTCGGGATTATCGGTGGTTGTAATCAGGTTATCGCCCAAATCAAAAGAAGATACCCCTAATGATAATGCTCCAGATTCACCCGCCTTTACGGAAAGCCCGGCAGTATTAATAGATACGCCCGAACCTTGTAAATAATTAGTGTGTGTAAAGCCTAATTCGGTTTTTTTGGTAAAGGCAGTTCCTGCTACGTTCAGGTATTGCGCTTCTGTTCCTGTTATGCTTGAAACGTTTATTCCCATCCAACCGCTTGAGCGCGCCCAAGGGTTAATTAATAATTCGTTTGCACCGGATGCACCGGCTCTATCTTTGTTACCTGCAAGAGAAATGAATGAAGGTAACAGCATTGCTGCTGTTACCATTATTGCTTTTATATTTCTTTTCATAACTATAATTGTGTATTGGGTTAGTTAATATTATTAATAGCTGTCCAAATCAATTGGTCTCATCATACCAAACCATTTAACTGTTTTTTCGCCTACACCTGGAGCACTGATATGAATTAGATAAACACCACTAGACACAGGAATATTTTTTTGATTTTTTAGATCCCAGTCAAAAGATGTTTCGGTGTTACCGCTTCCAGCTTCGGTTCCCTGAGTTAAGGAAACTGCTGTTCCTGCTGAGTTATCCGCTGCCTCATCTCTGTTAATTCTTCGCACCAATGTTCCGTTTAAGGTATAAATGGATATAACACAATTGGCAGGCAGGTTGGTAATCTTTACCCATTGATCATTAGTAGTTTTGTCGTAACTTGAATAAGCATAATAAGGATTAGGCACAACATTTATTTTGTCTAAAGCAGAAACAGCTACGTCATTTACATTTAAAGTAGGCAATAATCCATCCGTTTCAAATTCGTAGAGTGGGTTTGCGCCATTAACAGTAGCTACCACAGCAGCACCAGCACCTGTAATAGAATCAACGCCAGCAACAGCCACAAAATTTGAACCAGGAGCATAGTTAGTACCGTTATAAGTAGTATTAACACTTCCAACTACAAAGTAAGTTACGCCATCATCCATTCCAACTTCACCCGTAAACACAGTATCAGCTGTGGTTGTTGCATAGCGTCTGTACTTTTTACCAACACGAAGTTTAACTTCAACTTCTCCCGGTGGAATATTTCCACTAAAAGAACTACCAACAGCTGTCATTGCCTGGGTTACCCACATGGCATCTCTATAAGCATCTCGCCTGTTAGCTATAGTTCCTTTAAGAAGTGTGTTGAGGCGTTCACCAGCATCATATCTTGTAACATCCTTTGTTGGTCTGTCATCATTGTGACCAAATACATATACATAATGCATACCTCCTGCAACAAGATAATTACTAATTATGGTTCCTCCTGTTGATGTAACATCTTTGTTTTTGGTTGAAGTTGGATTCCATATCATGTCAGTACCATTCTGATCAGGCAAGCCTGAATTTTCTCCAAACGCCATATTTAAACGTTCTCCATTATCCACATTAACTGCATAGCCAGGAAACCAGCCCATACCCGTTGCAGAGATATAATCTGCGTCATTAGGGTCGTTTGAAACAATTCCATCTCCGGCATTACCATTCTTATCTACTGATGGAGCAGCCCTCATGTTAAACCTGTCAGGAGGGGTAGTCCCGCCAATTTGATTTAATGTTGGGACAATAGAATTACTACCTGTTTCAAGAACCGGGCACCGTGTCCATTTACTCTTATCGGGAGTAATTACAACATCCACACTTGCCAAACCTGTTTTTAAAGTTGCTGTAGGAAACAAGGAGTAAGTAGCCTCCGTTATATCTTTAAATTTAACTGAAAATGAATCTACAGCTGGAGTAAGCGCTTTAAAAGTTAATTTAAAAGGAGCCCATGTCCCACCTAAAACTCCTTCATAAACTTCGCCATCATCTAATCCAGCAAGTTGATTTGCATCGCCAGAAGCAATCCAATCCGTTCTATCAGTACCAAAACCACCATCAGTATCTTTAACTCCAGTTAACCAGGCATTGCCGTCAGCAAATGAAATTGTTGCGCCCAGGAAGCCGTTGTTTTCTAAAATAACAGTAGGTGATGGTTCATCAATGTTACTGATTTTAGCAGTCAATCCCCAGTCAAAGTAATCACGCGATTTCGGATCGCCAGGTCTTTCTCTGTCAGTATTAATAATTTGTTCACTTGGCTGACCAAGTCCATAGATAGAAGTATCTGCAGAACCAGTTTCTTCTTCGTAAGCATACCACAAACTGTTATCGCCCACTCCATCAAACTTAATTTCCATATGGGCGTGGTTAGCTCTTAATGGATCATAAACAGAGATATTAAGAGGTCCATTACCGGCAGTGTAAACAGGATTTTTTACAATGTATGGCGGATTTATAGCCTCGTTTCTAGATTCTGGAGTCATGTTTAAGAAAACACCTCCGTTACCTTGTCCTTCAATTCTTTTTATTCTTACACCGGTTCCATATTCGGAGTTTAATACCATACCACCATTTTCAACAGTTATTTCATGTGGTATTCCGCTAAATGGTTTATTCTCACCACCATCCCATCCAAGACGTCCCTCCAAGTAAGGTTCTTGTTGTGTTTGGTTGTTAGCTGCAGGTAAAATATATTCAAAAGGATAATAATTATTATAGGCATAACTTACAGCAAGAAAGTAATAAGCCTGATGATTAATTATTTTTCCTCCTGTAAAAGCATCTCTAGTTACAACAAACGTGTGCTTAACTCCCGAATTTCCTCCTACATCCCCCGCTTCAACCTTCTGTGTAGGAACATAAGCATTTAATGTATTATTATACGAATAATTAACTATGTCATTTATATCATCTTTAACATCTACTCTGTATACAAGTCTGGCTAGGTCCGGATTTGACAAATCGGTAGCTCTTACGGTTGAATTAGCTACCTGATATACCTTAAAGCCCTGAAACTTATAGAATGTTGATGCTGGATCAACTGGAACAGTATCGCCATTAATATTCAACAAGCTCGATGGTGCATCAAAATCTTTTTCGTTATAAAATTCAGATTTAGCATTTTCTGTTTCTTCTAATGATAAAATAAGTTTATTAGAGTATTCTCTTATTGCAATTTTAGGTGCATTTGGTCCATCCAATGGCTTAAAGCAGTTATCAAACAATGCTTGTGCTTTAGCATCAGCTATTTTCATTAATGCAATAGACGATTCAGGACCGCCAGATGTAGCACGTGCCCAAACTACACCGGTTGTAATATAGTTTACTGCCCCTGGCTGTAGAGTAAAGGGTCCTGCAGATTGTAAAAATCTCCTATCATCAGGTGTATTATTTTCGGTGATCTCAGACCAGTCGCCAGAAAAAGCAGGGTCGGTAGTACCTGGGAAAATATAATTTACATAATCAAGTGAACCAGGATTATATCCATTACCTCCGCGGGTCCAACGATTACCATCACACCAGCTACCTGATAAGTATTGATAATAATCATCTAAAACATCAGGATTACCAGTTGCAACTAAATTTTTATTATCATAATAAAGAAAATTAGACATGATTAATTCTTCGGCACATTCATCTATGGTTCCATCCCTATCGTTATCAATACCATCGTTAGGATCTGCTAAAGGTCCCTGAAAGAAATCAACTCCTAAAGCAGGTGGATTTAACCCATAACCTGCAGCGGTACCGCTACCATCATCAGCATCTCCATTATAAACAAACCCTAAACCTAAACCCACATCACAACCAACATAGTCATCTTGATAATCTCCTAAGTCTGGATCAACCCATTGCCCAAAGTATGTGCTGTCAAACGATACGTTGCTCCTGTTTATGACCTGATATTTATAAAAGGTCATGTTATTAATAGCATCGTTGGTGGCAAAGGCAAAACCCTGAGCCCTAACTTCTAATCCAATAGGTTGAGAACTGGTTTCAGTCTTTACACCACCTACATCATTAAATACCCACCAAATGGTTTGGTCGCCAAAAACAAAATTATTACAAACTGCTTTGGTCTGAGGCGCACAAACAACTGTGTCAATATCTGAAACGCCATCAAAATACCTTGGATAATCTGTTCCGCTATCAAAAAATCCATTGCCATTCACATCAACATAAGGAGCAAGATCCTTTAACTCACCACCAGCAATATTTCCACTACCCGGCCATTCCAATATATCTGAAGTAGCTACACCATTTGCAACAAAATTACTCACTTCAGACTTTGAAATTTTCCAATGTCTGTCAAAAGTATTGCATCGGTCAGAGGTAATATCCTGAACACCACCCACTGAACTGATTGGTCCTGACCAAAAATCATTTCCATCGTTTTGGCGATATGTTTGTCCGGCAGCCTTTAAATTACCATTACCATCATAACCACCAACCCAAATAGAGCCGGCAAAAACGCAATGCTTTCCACCGTTTTTTGGTATTTCGTATTTACCATTATCCAAATCCCACCAGAGATCGCCTCCGGCAAGTATAGTGGTTCGTACATTGTTAATGTCCAAATCGGCTTTAGAAGTTGTTTTATTACAACCAGCTAAAACCTTTTGATTATTAGCGGGTTTTGTTCTACCATTTCCCACATTTTCCCTTGCAGTAAGGGTGGTTACATGCAATATTGCAATAGAAACCAGCGAGAGTTTTTTTAGTATTTTATTCATAGCAGATTACTTTTATTTTTTAGAAATTTAATGCTACTCCCAAGCGGATCCTTCTTGGAATGCTATAGTTATTAGGATTATTTACTTTAATTCTGTACAATTCTTCGTAAGCTATAGGATCAGTTTGTACTTCAACATTCTCTATACCTTCAGGAGATGTTAAATAACCATCATCATCAGGAGTACCGGTGTATCGGTAAACAGAGATAATATTATCAGCATCCAAAAGATTTTGAACTGTTAGGCTTACGTTCAAATATAAATCTCTTTTGTCCTCCCTTTTGCTTCCCATGTTTAATTTAAAATCTTTATCAATTCTCATATCAACCCTGAACTGCCAAGGAAGGCGGGCTGAGTTTAAGCCACCTTTTACTTTTGATGCACCAGCCTGTTGTGCGCCAATGTTATCGGCTAAATTAACTGCCACATACTGGCGAGTAAATGGAGTGCCTGACCCTGCACGGAAATCGAAATTAGCACCTGCATTGGCAAAAACCTGTTTGCCAAACCATACAGGACCGTTATAATCTTTTCCTTCGGCATAACGGTAATCAAATGATACAAGGAAACTATGGCGTTGATCGTAATCAAGCGGAGCAACAAATCGTAAGTTAGGCTGGGAGGTATTAACCAAGTCAGCTGCTGCGGCATCACCAGAGCCTGTACCATCAGCAAATTGCAGAGTATAACTTGCACTCATTCTTATATTACCTGTTCTGCGCAAATCATAAGTAAGTGTCATTCCCTTAATTGTTCCAAAGTCAATATTATCATAAGTAGCATAATTCACTGGGTGAGCATATAAAACCTGACGCTGCTGAATCATTTGCTTAAGTTCACGATAAAATGCTGAAACACTCAATACAGAACTACGTGACAAAATCTGACGGAAACCCAATTCGTAATTAGTAGTTCTTTCAGGCCTTAAGTCAGGATTTGAAAATGCAAGAGCTGTTGCCGCTCCTGATTCAAGTTGAAGATAGTTATCAGGATCACCTCTCCACACACGTGGAGGTCTTTGGGTCAAAACAGAATAGTTTGCAAAAAACTGTGCCTGATCAGTAATATCAAACTGGAAGGCTACACGCGGCATAACAGTTATCTGAGGTGTGTAATCTTCAAAAGAACGTTTGGCTCTTTCTACATCAAACCTTCCCTGTTTGTCATTAATTTTAATTCGTGTTGCAGGATCTGATTCTAATAACCACGGTTTTATTGTTCCTCCCGAATTGTAGGTAAGGATTTTAGGATCAGAGATTGGGTTACCATTTGCATCGTACCAATCATCACCATTTCTATATCCTAAAATATTATTCACGCTTGGAGATTTTTCATTTGATACATAGACTATGTAGTCGCTTCCAATGTTGTCCGGCACATTAAAATTATTTATACCATCAATCTCACCGGCAGTTCTTGCAGGATATAAAAGATATTTGTCCTTAAGCACTGCCTGATTTGCATCAAAGCGGTCTATACGTAATCCAACATTAAAAATAAGATCATTAATAGCAAAGTTATCCTGGATATAAAATGCGCCATAAGTAGGAGACCAAGCTGGAACTACCCTCTTAAATGCTCCTTTTTCATTTTTCTCACTAAAATACTTGTAAAAATCTGAAGATGATCCTGCTTCAATTCTTTTTCCGTTTTGATCATACCCAAAAGCAAAACCCAAAGCTTGAAATTCGTCCGGAGAAAATAAATCCATGTTAAATGTCTCAGGATTGTAAGATAAAATATCAACATAAGAAGTGTAAGGCAAATTTAATTGGTCACGCAAATTCTCATAAAATCCGTTGCCATCATCAGGAGTAGGAAGGTAAGCATTGTCTGGGAAGTAAATAGTATCACCTGCTACATAGGTATTAGGTCCCTGAACGCCTTCAAACAATTTACTGTTGGCTAAGTTTCGCATAGAACCCCATAAACCAACTGGACCAAGACCATATCCCCTCTCAACAGTCTGTTCCGCCTCAACACCTAAAATTATGTTATGATTTTTAATGTCGGTCGAGAACTGTAATGTCCCACGCAACTGATCGTTATCAAAAATCCTATACCGGTTGAATACTGTACCTGGGCTTGTCCACATACTATATATATTTCGAGGCTGCCCACCATTTACAACTCCAGAGTTTCCTGAAATTGTACCGGGATTAAGATAAAATCCTGTATTAGTATAAACATGTCCATCATCAAAATATCCTGGGTCTACAAAATTCAGCATTTGAATGGTGTAGTTCTCTACATCAGTGTTATTTCCCGCTGGATCATAAATTACATACTGAGAAGAAAATCCGCCTTGAAAAATATTATAAGGATTACCATTAAAAGTATATGTCTCTGGAGCTATCTGAGGACCATTTGCACGCCTTACCTGTGTGTATGTTCCATAATATCCATAGTTAAAAAAATCGTCTTTATAGATAGGACTTTGTTCAGTAGTTTTAAACTTATTGTAATCAAATTGAATAGAATAGAACGTGTTTTTGAAAAGAGACTTTGAGTCCTTTTCATTAGAGTTACCAAAACGTTGCGTGAAGCGAGCAAAAACACGATAAGCATCTCTTAAAAACTCTGGTTGATTTTCAGAATTAAACATGCCATAACTGTATTGATAATCTGAGCGCTTTGAATAAGAATAAGAGCCACCAACTTTTAAATTGATGTTTTTCACCGGTTGAAAATCTAAATTTACATTTGCGGTGTATGCTCTGTTCTCATTATTTTCTTTAGCTTTTTGATTTTCGATTTCAGACCCCCGTGTGTACTCACCTAACCTAACCGAACTAATACCCGCACCAGTGTTAGTCAATATCTGCGGATTCTTTTTTATCTCGGATAACTTGTCGTCATTTACTTTATAGAAGCCTAAAGCTGATGGATCAAAATCTTTATCCATTTGTACCTCTCCGGCAACAAAGAAACCAAGTATTGTTCTCTTTTGTCCGTTTTCTTCTTTCTTTAAAATTGGGCCTGATACACTTACTGAACCAAGATTATAACCATAACCATCTAAAAATTCAGAGGTGAGAAATTCAATTCCTCCACCAATTTTTTCTGAAGGTCCTTTAGAAGTTATAGAAACTATACCGCCAGTGGCATCGCCATACTGAGCAGGCACACCACCAGTAACAACGGTAACTTGTTCAATACTTGATTGAGGAACCTGAGCGCTACCACGTACACGAACACCGTCTATATAATAGTCGGTGGCATTATCACGCGAACCACGTATGTTTATGTCATCACCTTCATCGCGCTGATAAGCACCTGCAGCAGTTGCAGCAACAGATTTTACATCGCGTGTAGGGATGGCTTTAATTTCTTCCGCAGAAATTGTGGTTTGGGTTGCAGGGTTACCTTTATCTATTAAAGGCACCTTGTAATCCACAATATCAATTTGCGTAATATCTACTGCTCCTTTACCCACCTTAATATCCTGGAAGGTAATTTTGTCAATAGATACCACAACATCATTAACCTGAGCGGTTTGGTAACCAACAAAGGTTGCTTTAATGTTGTATTTGCCGGGATTAAGCGGCTTAATGGTAAAGTTACCATCAAAATCGGTTTGTGCACCACCAACCTGGGCACCACCTTGTTCAGCAACTACACTGGCAAAGGGCAGTGGTTCGTTGGTTGCTTTGTCAATTACTTTTCCTTTTATTGCTCCGGTTTGTGCCATAGCACCACCGAACAATGCAATAAATAACAGTAGCGTAAGGGTTACGTTTCTTAACATAGAGGTTAAATTGATTTTAGATTCAGGTAAAACAGTTGAATTACTTGCGGGTAAAAGTATGTATTTAAATTTTAAATTTCCAAAAACGGTTTTTAATTTTTTTGTGACAAAGAAACTTTTTTACAATTACCATGCATTTTCATAACGAGGTTTATGGAGCACTTCGCCAAGTATAAATGCCTTTTGCAATTCTTTTTTTGTAGCTGTAAAAGTTCTTTCTTTAACAGATTTTGTTTCTATATTAATTGCCTGTGGTAAATCAACAAGGGAATGACTATCCGTTACCAAAGGTGTAAAGTTTGTAATGCTTTCAAAATCTTTTATCTGTTCAAGCATTATTGGCAATGGTGTTTCCTCAAGCTTTTTAATTTCCGGCTTCTTAAAAACTTTTTTGTTCTCAAAAGACTTTGCTTGAGGTATAATTTTTTTTGATTTAAAAACAGGAGCAGGCTTTCTTGGGGTTGGGGGAATTGGCGCATGTGAAGGCGGGAATTCTGTATTTTGAAATGGCTTAGCCGGTTGGTTTAAATCAGGCGGAGGTGAATTGAGATTGCGCTTTTTGTTTTCAGCAACTATTTTTTTGTAGTTGTTGTATACAAGCCAGGCAATTCCCAACAAAATATAAAGAATGGTTTTTAATTCCACGCTGTAATAATAGATGATAAATTATTTTATTGCAAAAACTTTCGTTGTTTATATGTTTGCCCTAATATGCGTTTGGATATTTACCTCACCGAAAATAATTTTTTAGAAACAAGAACCAAAGCTAAACTGGCAATTGAAAAAGGTTTGGTGAGGGTAAACACAAAAATAATTTTACAATCTGCATATGAGGTAAAAAAAACCGATGTTGTTTACTTGATTTCTCCGCCACTAAAATTTGTGAGCAAAGGGGGCGATAAACTTCAAAAAGCAATTTCTCATTTTAATATTAAACTGCAAGGCAAAACTGTTTTAGATGTTGGAGCCAGTACAGGTGGCTTTACCGACTGTTGTTTGCAAAACGGTGCCGCATTTGTATTTGCTGTTGATGTAGGCACCAATCAACTACACGAAAGTTTGAAAAATAATACTCAAATAAAATCACTGGAGAAATTACATATTAAAAATTTGGCACCTGAGCATTTAAATAATACACAAGTTGATGCAGTAGTAATTGACGTTTCATTTATTTCAATAAAAAAAGTGTTGCCTGAGTTAACCCGCTTTACTAAAAAAAATTCAATTGTTCTTGCTTTAATTAAACCTCAGTTTGAAATTACTGAAAAGAAAAAGTTTAAGGGAGGTATTATTAAAGACTTAAATATACATTCCGCCATTTTAGATGATATTCAATCTTTTGCTCGTTCCTTCGAGTTCAACTATATTAATCATATTGAAACAGACATTGACCCAACAGAAAATAAAAATCTTGAGTTCGTAATGTTGTTTGAATATAATCCGTAATCGCAAAATTTGCAGTTGTGGTTTTATTTTTACTTTTAGCCAGAGAAATCTATTTTGTGTTTTGAGTGTAGTTTTGACGTTAGAGATCAATGATGTTACAAAAACCAAAACATGAAACCCCGAACTCTAAACCCATAACACTAGAACAAAAAACACTAATCATATATGGCTTACGAATTTTACGATGCAACCATTGCAAACATTATTGATGAAAACGATGTGGTAAAACGTTTTTTTATTAAAGTACCTGACGAACGTCCATTTAGTTTTAAAGCCGGGCAGTTTATAATGGTTGATTTGCCTATTGACAGCAAATACACCAACAGAAGTTACTCCATTGCCTCTGCACCATCTGCGGATAATATGTTTGAGTTGTGCATAGTGCTTAACCCAAAAGGCATGGGCACTCCTTATATGTGGGAAAATTATAAGGTGGGTACAACCGTAAAACTATCACGCGTGCTTGGCAAGTTTACTTTGCCCGAAGTTATAGACCGCGATATTTGTTTTATATGCACAGGTACTGGCATTGCACCTTTGCGTGCCATGTTGCACGACATATATAATAAAGGTGCTGAGCATAAAAACATTTACATGGTATTTGGTAACCGTTGGACTAAAGATGTTATTTACCGAAAGGAAATGGAGGACATGCAGGCAAAACATCCTGAGTTTAGTTTTATACCTGTGCTATCTCGTGATAATGCCGACTGGAATGGACGTAAAGGATATGTACATGCTATTTACGAAGAAATATTTGCAGATAAACGCCCGGCATATTTTTTTATTTGCGGCTGGGCAGATATGTTAAAAGAAGCCAGACAAAGATTGGAAGCAATGGGATATGATAAGAAGTCAATTAAGTTTGAGTCGTATGATTAGGAAGTAGTTTAAAAAATCTTACCGATGAAAATAAAATTGTTTTTTGTTGTTGCGCTTATTCTATCGTTTATCCAAAATATCAAAGCGCAAAATACTTTAGCCGGTGCTAATGTTTTTGATAGTAATAACTCATTTAAAGCACAGGAAACTATTATTATTTATACGCAGGCTGACCTTTTAGCTATGGGATTTGGTGCCGGACATGTTATAGACACTTTGTGTTTTAATTTCACTTCAAGGCATAGTACCTCACCTTATTTAAATTTTAATGTTAGCCATTATTACACAAATCCATTTTTCGTATTTTCACAGGGCGTTCCTTACCTACCTCCTATGGTTTCTCCTGGTGGAAATGCATACAACGGTATTCTTAATGCATCGGCAGTTATACCGCCATCGGGAGGAATTTATCAACTCCCTCTTACTACTCCTATTGTTTGGAATGGAAGTGCTAACACTCTTGTAATAGACATGTGTTGGTCAATAAACAGCGGAATGCCCTCCGATTCACTTTTTGCAATTCAAGATACAAGTGGTGCACGCAAAACCGCTCGTTGGAGAGTAATTAATCCAACCGCTAGCCCTTGTTTGTCAACTCTAAACTCCAGTGCCATCAGAAGCTCAACCGAATGGAGACCTGATCTTTTTTCTTGCAGCACTCCAACATCTATTAATAATTTTAATCTTTCATCTAACTCAAATTCTATCAACAATATTTCAGTTACTGAAACCGGATTGGTAAAAATTGACTACTCAACCAATGGGAAAGGGAACAATACTTTTATTGTTTATGATTTAACAGGAAGAATTGTTTTTGAAAAAACAGAAATAAATAATAAGCGAGGAAGTGATTCAATTGAATTAAAACTTCCATCCGCTAAAGGGATTTATTGTGTACGTTTAGAAAACGCTAATCGCGTTAGCGCCAAACTTTTTGCGAATTGAATAATGTTTATTTGGATGTTTTCAGCCACAGATTTACAGATTAAAATAAATTGATTTCTTGATTTTCACTAAATTACTTTGAGTAAACGGTAGAGGCAAATCTGAGCAAATATCAAAACCAAATTCCTTATTTTAATCTGTAAATCTGTGTTTAAACTTTATAGAGGGTTTACTTTAAATTTTAATCTAACAAGGATATGATTCAAAAAATCTTTTCCCAAATTTGCGACCACACATATACACACACCTTGCAAGTACCTAAAATAAATTTTAAGAAAAGCGAAGACCGCGAACTTGGCTTCGGCACAAGCGCAGGCACCAATTCGCGCATCATGAACCGCGATGGTTCTTCTAATATCATTCGTAAAGGGATTTCCCATTTCAGTCCTATTAATATTTATCACGATTTAATTACCATGTCGTGGAAAAAATTTTTTCTGCTTGTGCTTGCAGGATATTTTACCATGAATTGCCTGTTTGCACTCATCTATACTTTTATAGGAATTGAAAACTTAACAGGTGTAGAGCACATAAACTTTACACACGATTTTTGGGAAGCATTTTTCTTTTCATCACAATCTTTTACCACAGTTGGTTATGGCAGGGTAGCACCTGTTTCAAAATTAGCAAGCAGTATTGCAGCATTTGAAAGTTTACTCGGGCTATTATCTCTTGCCGTTGCAACAGGATTATTATACGGCAGGTTCTCACGCCCTACGTCTGCCTTGCTTTACAGTACTAATTGTTTGGTTGCTCCATACAAAGAAATTAAAGGACTGATGTTTCGTGTTGCCAATGCCCGAAAAAACCAATTGATAGAAATTGAAGCAAGTGTAATTTTAGCTATCAATACTTCTGTTGATGGAAAAGTTCAGCGCAGGTTTCAAAATCTTGAACTAGAAATAAAAAGAATAAATTTCCTTTCATTGAGTTGGACTATCGTTCATCCAATTGACGAAAACTCTCCTCTGTATAATTTAACCAAACAAGATTTTGAAGACGGTAAAGCCGAAGTGCTTATTCTTATAAAAGGGATAGATGATACGTATGCAACAACTGTTTACTCACGCTCTTCTTACACCTCTAAAGAAATAATTTGGGATGCTAAGTTTGTGCCAATTATAAATAATAACATGAATGGCAAAACAGAAATTGATTTAAGCAGGATAAGTGAATATACAATGGTAGGTTAAGCCTCATGAACATCATCATTATAAATGGACCCAACCTTAATTTACTGGGCAAACGACAACCCGAAATTTACGGAAGAATTTCTTTTGAAGATTATTTTAAAATGCTGCAGCAAAAATTTCCTCAGCATACATTACAATATTTTCAAAGCAATGTTGAAGGTGAATTAATTAACAAACTGCACGAAACAGGTTTAAGTTTTGATGGCATAATTCTAAATGCAGGTGGTTATACGCATACTTCTGTTGCTCTTGCCGATGCTGTTGCAGCCATAACTACACCCGTAATTGAAGTACACATCAGCAATATTTTTGCAAGAGAAGAATACAGACATATCAGTCTCATTTCAAAACATGCAAAAGGAATTATTTCGGGATTAGGATTGAAGGGGTATGATTTGGCTATTGAAAGTTTTGAGTAAGAACTTTTTAACTTTTACAATGCGAATAACTTGCAAGCCGAGCTTTCCAAATCAACATTTTTATTGTAGGTTTGTTCACGATTAAACTCTTTAGCTTATGATGGAGGACGATGAATTAGAGAATTTTGAAGAGCAGAACGATAATCTTGGCAACTCGGTGCAGCGTTATGAAGAAATGCTGCGTAACCATAGCCACTACTTTTTTGATGTTGACGCACTGCTCCGCATAATTGACCACTACATAGAGAAGGCAGAATATGACAAGGCAATTGAGGTATCTAAATATGCCTCTAACCTTCATCCAAATTCTATGCACTTTAAAATAAAACAGGCGCACCTTTACTCTATGGTGGGCAGGCATAACGAAGCACTCGAAATGCTTGACAGGCTTGAAGATGTTAACCCGTACGATATTGACATATTTATTATACGCGGTAATATTTTTAATACTCTTGAACGTTTTGAAGAAGCAATAAACAATTACACACGTGCGCTTGAGTTTGCCGAAATAAAAGATGAATTGCTCTTTTGTATTGGGGCTTCATACCAAAACATTTTAAACTACCACGAAGCCATTCGTTATTACAAAGCGAGTTTAAAAGAAAATTCCAACCATGAAATGGCAATGGAAGAATTGACTGCCTGTTTAGGACTTACCGGCAGATTAGAAGAAGGAATTATTTATTTCCAGAAACTGATTGACACCAATCCTTACTCCTATTTGGCATGGTATAACCTTGGCGATTTGTTTTTTAAAACCGGTAAGTATGATAAATCTATAGAAGCATTTGAGTACACCATTATCATAAAAGAAGATTTTGCACCTGCCTATTTAGATATGGGGACTGTGCTTGCATTGCTTGAACGTTACGATGAAGCAATTGCAAAATATAAGGCAAGCTTTGAGTACTTTACGCCCGATGCCATAACCTATTATAATATTGCTGAATGTTATGAAAGATTAGAGCAGATGGAAGAAAGCCGCACATATTACAAGAAGGCAGTAAAAACAAACCCGGAAATGGCGGCTGCATGGTTTGGTATAGCCATTACGTTAGAATTTGAAGAACGCTGGTACGAAGCAATTCATTATGTAAAAAGAGCATTGGAACTGAACAACGAAAACGGAGAGTATTGGTTTTTGCTTGGCGATTGCGAAAGAGAAATGAATAATTTGGAAGAAGCAGAGGAATGTTACCGCAAGGCTATTGAATATAATCCTGATAATATTGATATATGGTTTGAGTATGCCGATTTTCTTTATCAAAATAATCGTTTGTTTGAAGCCATTGAAATTACTGCATCAGGTATAAAGTTTCATGTCGATTCAATAGAGTTGCAAATAAGATTAGTGATGTATTTGTATATTGACGGACAATTAAAAGAAGCATATAACCATTTTGAGGATGTTTTAGATAAAGAATTTAACGCATATCCTCTTCTTTTTGATTTGATGCCTTCGCTGGAAAACGATACTACCATAAAAGAAATTATAGAGCAGAAACGACCCTTACAATGAATTTTACAATGAGCCAATTGCCTGACAGGACATCAAGCCCTCGTCAGTCAGGATTAACAATGGTAATGGACAAAGGGTTAAGCCTCCGCCAAACGGAAGATTTTATTGAAGGCGCTGCGCCATATACCGATCTTGTTAAGTTAGGGTTTGGAAGTGCATTGGTAACTCCTCAACTAAAAGAAAAAATTAAACTCTATCAGGATGCAAATATTCCTGTTTATTTTGGAGGTACCCTTTGCGAAGCATACATCATAAGAGATGAGTTTAAGAATTATATAAAGCTCGTTGAAAAATTTGGTTTAACACATGCCGAAATTTCCGATGGCTCTATAACCATACCTCACGAAGAAAAGTGCAAATACATTAAAGAACTTTCAAAAGTTTGTATTGTAATTTCAGAGGTTGGGTCAAAAGAAGAAGGTATATTAATACGCCCAGCCATGTGGATACAAATGATGGAACGTGAATTAGAAGCCGGTGTTTGGAAAGTAATTGCAGAAGCGCGTGAGAGCGGAACTGTAGGCATTTATCGTCCAAATGGGAAAGCCCATGTAACGCTTATTAATAAAATTACCAATCGCATACCCCACGAAAAAATTATTTGGGAAGCCCCTGCAAAATCGCAACAAGTTTATTTCATAAAACTTTTTGGTGCTAACGTCAACCTCGGCAACATTGCACCTAATGAGGTTATTGCGCTTGAATCTTTAAGACTTGGTTTACGCAGCGATACCTTTTTTCAGTTTATAGAAGCTGAATCTTAAAAAAATCAAATAATCATTCCAGCTGCAACAGTATCGTTGCTGTGTTCATCAATCAAAATAAAACTGCCGGTAATTTTATTTTTACGGTAGCTATCAAAAAAAACAGGTTGCGATGTTTTTATGCGCAATCTTCCAATGTCATTCATTCTAACCTGACGTTGGTCTTCATTGCGGTGATATGATGCTACATCAACTATATAAACAACTTCCATTATCATTGCAAGTGTTTGGTTAGTGGTATGCTTTAGAAAATATTTTTTCCCAGGGACAAGAGGCTGCTCATTCATCCAGCAAATCATTGCATCAAACTCTGTAGCTACGTTGGGCAAATTATTTTCGCGCACAAGCATATTACCACGACTTACATCAATATCATCTTCTAGCGTAACAGTAACCGACATAGGCGGAAAAGCCTCTTTCACTGATTTTATCTCATCCTGCCAAATATCAATCGTTTTAATTTTTGACGTTAAGCCAGATGGGAGAATTTTTACGATATCTCCTTCTTTAAAAACTCCGCTAGCTATTCTTCCTGCATACCCACGGTAGTTGGCATGTTCTGCTGTTTGTGGTCTGATTACATATTGCACCGGAAAACGGCAGTCAATGTGATTTGAATCACTGCTTATGTGAATAGTTTCGAGAACGTACATAAGCGTTGCACCATTATACCACTGCATATTTTCTGATTTGTCAACCACATTATCTCCACGCAATGCGCTTACAGGTACATAGTGAATATCTTTTAATTCAAGCTTTGATGCTAATGTTCTGAAGTCATTAGAAATATTTTCAAACACATCGTTACTAAAATTAACCAAATCCATTTTGTTGATACACACCACGACATGAGCAATTTGCAGCAGCGATGCAATAAAAGCATGCCTGCGTGTTTGCTCAGTAATTCCTTTTGTAGCATCAATAAGTATAACTATGAGGTTGGCATTGCTTGCACCCGTAATCATGTTACGCGTGTATTGTATATGTCCGGGTGTGTCCGCAATTATAAACTTGCGCTTGTTGGTGCTGAAGTAACGGTAAGCTACATCAATTGTAATACCCTGCTCACGCTCCGCTTTTAATCCATCGGTTAATAATGATAAATCAATATAGTCATTTCCACGCTGTTGGCTGGTTTTTTTTATGGCTTCAAGCTGGTCTTCAAATATTGATTTTTTATCATAGAGCATTCTTCCTATTAAAGTGCTCTTACCGTCATCTACACTGCCGGCAGTTACAAACCGCAGCAATTCTATTTCTGTATCAATAACCATTAACCAAATATATTTTTTACTGAATATTTTACAATGGCAAATGTACGCCTGCCATACCATTGCCATAAAGACGGAAAGTATGTGCGTACCGATTTAAAAAACCACTTGCGTGCCTCCGCTGCTTGTTTATCCATAGCTAAATGCAATGCAATGTATGAGTAACATTCAGCTTCAATTTTATTCATTTTATCACCGGCATACTTTACAAAATGTGCATCTTCTTTTAGATACGCAATAAGTGTTGTTAAACGTGCAATAAGTTTTTGGTGGTTCATAGTAATAACGCTGCGCATATCGTGCTGTACTATGCTTGATGTAACTTTTGCTGAGTTCAAAATATTAAATCTTGAAGATAACCGCAGCCACAAACCATAATCCTCGCTGGCACTCAGCACACGGTTTTTGCTAAAAGGAAATTGTAATGCAATATCGCGTCTTAAAAAAACCCCGTTACAACTCAGCACATTTCCATTGTTAAGCAAAAGATTATTGACAGGTTTTGTAAACGAAAATGGCTTACGTATCACATTTCCTTCCGGAGATTTAATATCAAAATGCAAATGAAACGCTTCAGGATTGTTATGTTTTTGAATTAGATCTAACGCTGTTTGCAAATGATGTGGGTATGCCAAATCATCACTGTCAAAAAAGTTAATGTAATCTCCTTTGGATATTTTAGCTCCATAGTTTCGTGCAGCGCCTCTTTCGCAATTGGGTATTTTATGAAACGAAACTTTTGATGGATCAAATGCATTAACCACTTCTTCTGAATTATCTGTACTGCCATCGTCCACAACTATTACTTCAAAATTTTGGTACGACTGATTGAGCAATGTTTGTATTGTTTTGCCAATTAGCGATGCGCGATTGTAAGTGGGTATTACAAAGGAGAAAAACAAGAGGATAGGAAATTATGAGTTATTAATTATGAGTTATTAATTGTGGAAACTAACCTACTAAAGAAAGAAAAAAATAATGTTAGAGTAAATTCTAACCTACACCCCCAGCAAGACCTTTATAGGATCATTCCCTTCAAACAACATTTTTGCAGGCTCCTCTAACATTTGTTTTACCTTAACCAAAAAACCAACAGACTCTCGCCCATCTATTATACGATGATCGTAAGATAACGCCACATACATTACCGGGCGTATTACAACGGCACCGTTAACCGCCACAGGACGTTCAACAATATTATGCATACCAAGTATGGCGCTTTGCGGTGGATTTATTATTGGAGTAGAAAGCATTGAGCCAAAAACGCCACCATTGGTAATGGTAAAAGTGCCGCCTGTCATTTCATCTATAGATAGTTTTCCATCACGCGCTTTAACCGCCAAATTCATTACGCTCTGCTCTATCTGTGCCAGAGATAAACTTTCGGCATTGCGTATAACCGGCACCATTAATCCTTTTGGCGCGCTTACGGCAATTCCAATATCACAGTAATCGTGGTAAATAATTTCCTCGCCATTTATTTGTGCATTTACAGCCTGAAAACTTTTTAACGCTTCGCAAACTGCTTTTGTAAAAAAAGACATAAAGCCCAAACCTACTCCATGCTTTTCTTTAAACACATCTTTATACTGCTTGCGTATATTCATAATGCCGCTCATGTCCACTTCGTTAAAAGTGGTAAGCATGGCAGTTTCTAGTTTAACAGCAACCAACCTTTGGGAGAGTTTTTTCCGCAACATGGTCATTTTCTCTGCACGCACATTCCTTTCACCGGTAAATGATGGTGTTGATTTTGCTACCTCGGCAAGCTTAGTGCTTTTAGCTGCCTCCAGCACATCGCCTTTGGTAATTCTTCCATCCTTGCCTGTAGGGGTAACTTGGTTTGCCGAAATATTTTTTTCGCGCATAATTTTATCAGCAGAAGGAGAAGGAATATTTTGCGTCTCTTTGGCTGCTGTTTCCGCTTGATCAGCTTTTGGCACCTGAGCAGCTTGTGCTGCTGGGGCTTCCTCTTTGGTTTTATATGGTGTAGGAGTTGCCTCACCGGCTTTATCTGTATCAATTGTGCAAACAACAGAACCAACCGCAACAGTCTCCCCCTCATTTACCAATATTTTAATCATTCCATCTGCTTCGGCAGCTATAGTAAGGGTTGCTTTATCGGAATCTATCTCTGCAATTTCTTCGTCTTTGGTAACAATATCACCGTCTTTTTTTATCCAGCGTGCTATCTGCACTTCACTTATGGACTCACCGGGGCTGGGCACTTTTAATTCTACAATCATTATATGGTTCTGAAAATTTATGGTGAGCAAATTTGAGAAAAAAAAGTGAGTGTTGGGGAGAACACCCCAGCTGCAGGCAGACATGGATCCCCAGGAAGATAGGATTGACACTGAAAAAAAACTTGTATAGTGCACTTTTAAAACTACCGCTAAAAAATATAATATGAATTTATGCCTAATCAATTTAAAAATCCGCTTTTATCATCCTTTCTGCATTATACCGGCCTGTCGGCTGGCTGGCGTGTTCTATTATCTCTTACATTCGCACTCCTTTTAAAAAAAGTAATAAAATGTTATCTGTTTCTAATCTCTCTTTGCGTTATGGCAAGCGTGTGCTGTTTGAAGATGTTAATTTAAAATTTACTCCTGGCAATTGCTATGGTATTATAGGTGCCAACGGTGCAGGTAAGAGTACTTTTTTAAAAATGCTTTCAGGCGAAATTGAGCCCGCAACAGGTCAGGTTTCTATAACTCCCGGTGAACGCATGAGCGTGCTCAAACAAAATCACTTCGAGTTTGATGGCTCTCCTGTTTTACAAACAGTGATAATGGGCAACAAAAAACTTTTTGAAGTGATGCAGGAGAAAGATGCAATTTATGCAAAAGAAAATTTTACGGAAGAAGACGGGAACCGCGCTGCAGAACTTGAAACACTCTTTGCAGAAATGCAGGGGTGGAATGCAGAGAGTGATGCAGCAAACATGCTCAGCGGATTGGGTGTTGCAGAAGATTTACACCACAAACTCATGAGCGAGTTAGATGGAAAAACAAAGGTGCGTGTATTGCTCGCACAAGCATTGTTTGGCAACCCCGAAGTGCTTTTGTTAGATGAGCCTACTAACGATTTGGATGTGGACACAATTACATGGCTCGAAAATTTTTTGGCTGATTTTGAAAACACGGTTATAGTTGTTTCGCACGACCGCCATTTTTTAGATGCCGTATGCACCTATGTTGCTGATATTGATTATAACCGCATACAATTATATGCAGGTAATTATTCTTTTTGGTACGAGAGTAGCCAACTTGCTTTGAGACAAAAATCTGATCAAAACAAAAAGATTGAAGACAAGCGAAAAGAGTTACAGGAGTTTGTAGAAAGGTTTAGTGCCAATGCAAGTAAATCGCGCCAGGCAACAAGCCGTAAAAAACTGTTAGAGAAACTGGTTTTGGATGATATAAAACCATCAACAAGAAAATACCCGGGAATAATTTTTAAACCCGAACGCGAATGTGGCGACCAAATTTTAAATGTAGAGAACCTGAGTAAGACAACCAATGATGGTACTGTGCTTTTTAACAATATTACCTTTACTTTGGTAAAGGGTGATAAGGTTGCAGTATTAAGCAAAGAGCATATTGCCATTACCACATTTTTTGAAATACTGATGGGGTTAGATACACAGGATAGTGGTAATGTTATTTGGGGCAGCACCATTACCAAAGGTTATTTACCCAATGAGAACGCAAAATTTTTTAATGGTGATGATAACCTGATGGATTGGCTCAGGCAATTTAGTGCTGATAAAGATGAAACATACATACGCGGTTTCCTTGGCAAAATGCTTTTTAGTGGTGAGGAAGTATTTAAAAAATCGAACGTATTAAGCGGTGGCGAAAAAGTACGTTGCATGTTAAGCAGGCTTATGTTATCAAATGCAAATTGTTTAATTTTAGATGAGCCAACCAATCACTTAGACCTTGAGTCTATTACTTCTATAAACCAGGCATTAAAAGACTGGAAACACATTGCCATTTTTACCAGTCATGATCATGAGTTAGTACATACCGTTGCAAACCGCATTATAGAAATAACACCTTCAGGCATTATTGATAAGCGTATGAGTTATGATGAATATTTAGCCGATGAAAACATTAAAGCTCTGAGAGAAGAAATGTATGCAAAAGAAATGGCGTAATATTTAGGTAAATAAAAAGCCCAGCATTAAACGCTAACCTTTTTCTGAATAAGCAGGAAGAGAAATAATAAATTGAGTAAAATTATTTTCCTCACTTTTTACTGTAAGCGTTCCTCCGTGTACTTTAACTATCTCCATACAAATACCAAGTCCTAAGCCGGTACCTTCGCCAGATGGTTTGGTGGTAAAAAACGGGTCAAATATTTTTTTCTGAATGCTGTCGGGTATGCCGGTGCCATTGTCTTTTATCTTTAAGCAAACTTTGTCATCCTTTATGAAACTTGAAACTTGCAAAACCGGTTTGTAAATTTCTTTCTTGTGTTTAATGTTTTGCAAGTACTTTTCATTCATTGCATAAAAGGCATTGTTTAACAAATTAACAATTACGCGTCCGACAGATAACTTATTTACAAATACCTCAGGGAGTTTTGGTGTAATTCTTTTTTCAATCTCACATTCAAAATCAGGCATTTTTGTTTTTATGCTTTGGAATGCAAGCTCAACATTTTCGATGAGGAGGTGGTTAACATCAGCAACAACTTTTTTGTGAGCACTGTTTCGTTTGCTCATCAGCATATTGTCAACAATACCATCGGCACGTTTTCCATGCTCATTTATTTTTTGCAGCAACTTTTTTATATCATAAGCTATCTCCGATTTTTCCTCCTCTGATTTGGATTGAAAAAATTCTTCTATCAATTCATTAGCCGACTGCGAAAAGTTTGTTATAAAGTTGATTGGGTTTTTTATTTCGTGTGCAATGCCGGCAGTTAAAAAACCAAGTGATGCAAGTTTTTCCTGTTGAACTAATTGCTGTTGCGTTTCTCTAAGTGTCTTTAATGTATTCCTAAGCTTAGTATTGTGCTTTTGTTTTAACCTGAAACGATTGTAAAGCACTCCAAGCAATACAACAAATAACAAAGCAATTACAAGTACTGCGCGTGTTTTTATTTTTTCCTTTTCATTGGCGGCTTCCTGTTTTGCAAGAATTTTCTCTTGCTCAATTTTCTCTTGTTCAATTTTCTTTTCATAAGTGTACTTACTTCGCAGGTCATATACATTTTTAAAAATGTTGTTGTTGTACAACGAATCGTTTAACAGTTTTTGCTGACTGCTATAAAAATAAGCACGCTGGTAGTTACCTGTTGCTGCATAAGCAGTGCTTAAGCTTCCCAATGCCTCCTTTTTTGTAAGTGCATCGTTATTTGATTCAACTGCCAGTAGTCCATATTCAATTGCCTTGTTTACATTTTTTATTTGCAAATAAGCCGTACTTAAAAATGCATAGGTTCTTTTCAGGATGCCATTTTCCACGTTGGCTTTTTTTCCAAACTCAACAGTTTGCAATAATTGATCAAGGGCCTTTTGCGGTTCATTAATATTCAAATACATTTTTCCAGTATATGTGTTACACTGAATAATTCCAATGGAATCATTTAGTAAAGAATAACCTTTAAGTGCAATATTAAAATGCCCGATGGCGCTCATCACCTTATTGGTTTCACATAGGGTTAGCGCAATTAAATAGTGCGCAATAGTTTTCGTTCTGGAATTTATTTTGCTGATGCTTATTGATTTAGAAAAGTGTAATTCAGCATCGGGGTAATTTTGAAGCGTGTAACTGATAACCCCTAATTGCAAATGGCAATCGGCAATATTATCCGAATCGTTAAGGGTTTCGTAAAGACTAAGGCTTTGCAGCAAATACTGATTGGCTTTATCGGTCGTATTTATTACCGCTTTTGCTTTAAGATAAAGTGCACGGGCAATTTCCTTTTTAAACGAAATTTTCTGTGCAGCAAGAAGTGCACTATCTGCATATACAGAGGCTGAGTCTTTGTTGAAATTTATTTCTTTTAAAAATTTATCTGAAATTAAATTAAGTAGTTGTGCTCTGGCGCTGTCATTTTTTGCATTTGAGAGTTGCAACTTTAGTGAGTCAACAGCACTGCCATTAACGTTAATGTTAATTGCTGCAATTAAAGATGCAGCAATTAACATTACGATTTTTTGTTTCAACAATAACAGTGGTCTGTTCCTGATAAAGAAAAGATTTAGTAATTAATACGAATGGCAGAGAGTCTTAAACTCCTGTTAAAAAAAGCTATTTACTCACCGGTAAGATACTGCTGCAATGCAGTATTACAATCTGGCGGGCAATAAGGCACTACTGTTTTATACTTTGGAGAATTTTGCGGATCGCTGTAGGCTGGATCGTTAAAAAGCATGATGAGATTCTTTTCATCGGCTGTTCTGCCAAAATAATAATATACGTTTACATCTTTAGCATCGCGCATTGCATTTAACAACGCAGTTAAAGTTTCTTTGGAAATAACACCGCCTCGCTGTGCAAATTCCGTTTCAGGATATTTTCTTCCGAAATTGGCATACAAATCTTTTGCCTCTTGTCTTGTTTCAATAATTCCGGAGCCGGAGCCGGGTGCAGAATTTTTTTTGTTACCGAATGATGTAAGCACTATAAGGCTTACAAATGCTCCGAGTGTAAACACTACAAGGAACTTACTAAGGTTGCTTAATTTATTCATTGGATTAGGGATAAGGGGTTAAGTATTGGCAAATGTAAAAAAGTATGCGAATAGCAATTAAACTATTAAATGTTCCTCCGTGCGCTAAAAAAAATAACCCGGCAGCTTTTACACCAACCGGGTAGGTACTAAACCTAATCAAACAGCACCTTAAATGATTTATTATTTTGGAATTACAATTTCGTATTTATTTACCTTCCTTAAATTCGAAATCTCAAACCCCAATCTCAATTCTTTTCTTTTCCCATTGCCATCAAATGCTCCACATCATTATTAACAGAAAGAATAAGCAGGCACGTTGCTGTGCAAAACACAGGGCTGGTAATGCAGTGATGTCCATTCCAGCTACCATCATTGTTTTGTGCCTTTAACAATTTTCCGCTTACATTGTCGTACCATTTTTTCCATTGCATATCCTTGCTCATTATCATGCCTTCGCCTGTTTGCAGGTGACTTAAGAATTCTTCGCCACCATCATTACCAAACCCTGTCATCACATCATCGCGCTGTGCTTGTTTGCTGGCTGCCTGATTTACTTTATAAGCAGTTTCATACCTCAGTGCCTCCGATTCTGTTAATCCCGCATCCATCAAATTATTTGTATTGACATCATTAGATTTTATTTTGCCCGCCTTTTTTGCTTCTTGAATTTTTTCTTTTGCCACACGTGCTTCTTTAGCACTTGCACGCGAACTGCTGCTTATGCTGTACAACATCACTCCTGCCCCATCTTCTGTTTTTACATTGTTGTTATCGGCATCAAAATTTTTTTTCTGGTAATCACGCGCCTTGTCTAATTTATTTTCATCAACCTCCACTCCTTTTTCCTGTGCTGTTTCTAAAGCATTGGCAGCAAAAGATGATTGCAACACACCAGCCCAACCTGCACCCTTCGTGCTGCCATTATCTGCCTGTGCATTCTGAATTTTATTAACGCATAGCTGGTTGCATTTTTTAACGCGTGCCTTCAATTGCGAATCGTTTATATAATCCATTGCATTGGTAAAAAACTGTGATGTAAGTGCTACATCAATATTTTGCCCAAGTTTTGATTGTATTTGTGTACCTGTTAAATCTGTAATGTTTGATGAGTTGGGTTCAGAATTTTCTACCTGCTCCATTAAATACATCATGGCTTTATTTATTTGTTTGCTGTATTTGCCGTTTTGCAAACCTCCATCGTAGCGCAAAAATGCCATTGCCGCCATTGCAGTTGTAGCTGGGTCAGCTTTTACAGCATGTGGGTCCATAATGTTTTGCCGCGCATGGCTACCTGCACCGTAGCCGCCATTATTTAGTTGCGCTTTTGCAAGCCACTCAAGAGCATCTTCCATAGAAGCGTGTACTCTTTGTGTGGTTTTGTGAAAGTAGTTTGAGTCAACAGCCTCTTCGCCCATCACAGTGCGAAACACACAAGTTTTTTCCTTTGTCATTTCGGATTTATGTCCCGAAACCTCGGGATGGTTTTGAGGCTTCGGGTTTGCGGTTTCGGTATTGCGTGGTGTGTTTGTAACTGAAGGTTGCCGGATGTCTTCAACTACTGAGTTTGTACTGTTTGCTTTTACAATTTTATAATTGCTAAAGGCAGCAATCATTGCCAGCGATGTTACACTTAAGCATAGCGCGGCTATTACATAAACTCTTCTTGTGTTCATGATAAATAATTTTTGGTGTTTAATTAAATTGAAATAAATGTTTGTTTACACGATTCTAAAAACGGTGCGCGCAGAAAGTTTTAAGAATTTATATTTAGATGTAACGCAAAATAAATTCCATAAGTATTTTGAAAATAAAAAAAGTTAAAGAAAAAAATATGTTTGAATCAGATTAGATATTTCCATTTTATAGGTATACTTTCTCAATTTAATGTATCCTCATCTGTTTGTAAAAATGTTAATTGTCCGCCTGTTTGGTATAAAAAATGCTTTTATAATTGTAACCATAATTCAAAACACACAAAATGTCATCTCAAAAAGCGGCTCCTAAAAAAGAAGTACTTGTGAGTGAACGTACAAAAGAGGAAAATCATCTGATACTTTTTAATGATGATGTAAACACTTTTGATTTTGTAATTGATTCGCTTGTTGAAGTATGCGAACATGAAAGGCAACAAGCGGAGCAGTGCAGTATTATTGTACATTATAAAGGTAAGTGCGAAGTAAAAAAGGGTGAGTTTACCAAACTAAAACCCATGCAGGAGGCTCTTAGTGAAAGAGGACTGACTGCTTCGATAGAATAAGTTTTTAAACTTCTTCACTAAAATTTTAGTAGCAGCCTTTTTGTTGGACTGCGTTTTGTTTATGTATTTTCGGATTCTAAATTTGAATGACATGAACTTAATGAGTTTTTTTAAGAAAATTTCTGTTGCAGTTATTTTAATTGCAACCGTTGCAGCTTGCAGCAAAGTTCCGCTTACAAACCGTAAGCAAATGAACCTTATTCCCGAATCGGAATTGGTGGCAATGAGTTTAACAAGCTATAAGGATTTTTTGAAGGATAATCCTCCGGTAAATTCTACTGATGCCGATGCGCAAATGGTTAAGCGTGTTGGCGAGCGTGTAAAAAATGCAATTGTAAAATACATGCAGCAAAATAAATTGTATTCACGCATTAAGGATTATAAGTGGGAATTTAATTTGGTAAATGATAAGCAAATTAACGCTTGGTGTATGCCCGGTGGTAAAGTTGTGGTTTATACAGGGCTTCTTCAAGTCACTAAAGATGAACCGAGCCTTGCGCTTGTAATGGGACATGAAATTGCACATGCTATTGCACGACATGGCAACGAAAGAATGAGCCAGGGTTTGCTTGCGCAGGCAGGAGGTGTGGCAGTTGATTTCGCAACACTCAATAAAAATCCGCAAACAAGAGCTTTGTTTATGACAGCTTATGGTGTTGGTGCAAATGTGGGTGTGTTGCTGCCTTACTCTCGTTTACAAGAAACAGAAGCTGATAAACTTGGATTAATTTTTATGGCAATGGCAGGGTATGATCCGCGTGTAGGCCCAGATTTTTGGAAGAGAATGTCGGCAGCAAGCGGTGGACAAAAAGTTCCGGAATTATTAAGTACGCACCCTAGCGATCAAACACGCATAAGTAATCTGAATAAATTTATGCCACAGGCTTTGAAATATTATAAGCCTTCTTCGACTGGTTCGTAGTAGATGGTTGCAAGATATTTTATTTCGCAGTCCACGTATTATCTTTTTTGTTTACGTCCACATCATATAAATCGCCAAGTTTTAAACTTTTAACAGTTTTTGCATTGGTGATTTTTATTTTAAAAATGCTCTTTTCCTTCCATATGCTAAAATCGTAGTGAATTTTTTCTTTACTTCCATCGGCATATTCAACATGCAAATTAACCGGCACAGGCCTTATGCCTTTAGCAGAGATAGTAATTTCTGCTTTGTTTTTTCCCGTTACAACATTTGTAATCGCTAGATCAGGAAACCCCCAATCGAAATACCATCGTTTCCACAACCAGTTTAAATTTTGATTTGTTGCCGATGAAAAGAAATTAAAAAAATCCCATGGGGTATGATGTTTACCTTTCCATGTGTCCATGTATTGCTTTGTTAACTGTCTGAATTTATCTTTACCAAACATGTCTCTTAAATAATAAAGAACAAAACCGGGTTTGGCATAGTTGTTTATAAACTGCGAGCGCTCTTCGCTAATTTGTGTACTGTTAACTATTATGGGCACATCAGCTTCTTTTCCCGAAAAATAATTTACATCTCCTATTCCGTATTCATCAACCAAACTATCGCCATAAATTAAAGGTGACTGAATCCATTCTCCAATGGTTGCCCAGCCTTCATCCATCCATCCATATTTAGTTTGGTTTGTTGCCATCATAAACGGAAAATAGGTGTGCATGATTTCGTGCGTAGTAAGTTCAACCTGGTCTTTAAATGTTTCTACCGGATTATCATTACACAGCATTGGGTATTCCATCTGATCTAATCCGTCAACTACGGTCATGTGGGCGTAGGGATAGGGGTAACCCGGAAAATCATAAGACATTATTTCAATTGCTTTGCGCGCGGTTAATGCAACATCAAAAAAATCCTTATGTGCTTTGCTAAAAGCTGACCCAACTAATATTCTTTCTCTGCTTAAATCATTTTTAAGTTTTATACTACTTGCTTGCCATAAATAATAGTTGCTAAAACCAAAGGCAAAATCAGGAACATCATCTGCTTTAAATTTAAAAGTGTTCCATTTGTTTTTTGCCGTTACATTTTTGTTTCCCGCATCTGTTGAATCAATAATAAAAATAAGGTCATCGCTTTGTTTTGCTTTTTGCAGCTTATTGAAAACTTTTTCATTAAAAATTTCTTTTTCATTAAGCATAATACCTGTTGCCCACACCACATAATTTTCGGGGACGGTTACTTCAGCTATAAAATTTCCATTATCAAAATATGATTCATCTTTTCCCAAGTACTCATTGTTGTCCCATCCATCCATATCATCATACACAACTATGCGCGGAAAACAATAACCTATAAATCCGCTTGAGTCATCTATCATTCCCGTACGGCTATGTGAGCCTTTGTTTATTTCATAATTCCAGTCAATGCTAAGTTTTAAATTTGATTTTGGTGCAAGGGGTGCAATGCGCACGTTCATATTAGTGCCTGATACTTCAACCTTATCTGAATTTCCGGCATTGTAATCTTTATCTCCAATTACCATTTTAGAAATTTTAACGCCCTCATTTTCATCTACAGCTTCAATTTTTACATCGCGGTTGTTTCCCTTTTTATAAAAATCAGGATAGAGCCGAATAACTAATTTCTTTAAGGTATCGGGGCTGTTGTTGTAATAGATCACGTCTTCCGATCCGGTTAATAATCTTGTCTTTGGGTCAATTTTTATTTTAAGGTTATAATCGGCAGTGTTTTGCCAAAAGTTTTTGCCTGGCTTGCCATCCATTGTGCGAACTTCTTTAGAAACAGTCTTCAGAAAATTACGTGGGTAGTAAATAGTATCGGTTTGAGAGAAAGAAATTATTGGAAGGAAAAGCAGGAGGATGATCGTTTTTCTGTACATGAATTTTAATTATTGTTAAGCGATGTAAGATTGGTTTTTGAAAAACACGCTTTGCATTTTGTTTAGCGGTTGTCTTAAAATTTTGGTAGATGGTAAAAAAAACAAGGTGGCTTGCAATTAATAAATACTGCAAACTGCTTCCTCATCATTTTGTTTATAGCCTCGGTACATTCCCTCGCTGTTAAAGCATAATTCTAAATTGCCTTTAGTATCAACTGCAATTAACCCTCCTTCTCCCCCAATTTTTACCAACTTATTTTTTACAACTTCATTACAGGCATCTTTAAGTGAATAACCTTTGTATTCCATTAAACAAGAAACATCATACGCAACCACACTGCGTATAAAAAACTCCCCATGCCCGGTGCAGCTTACCGCACATGTTTTATTATTGGCATAAGTACCTGCACCAATTATTGGGGTATCGCCAATGCGATTGTAGCGTTTGTTTGTCATTCCACCGGTAGATGTTGCTGCTGCAATATTTCCATTTGCATCTAATGCCACTGCACCAACGGTACCAAACTTTTTATCGCTGTGATCAAGTTGCGTTGTTTCTGTATCCCGTATGGCAATCCATTGATCATGCCTGAATGAATCAAAAAAATAATCGGGCGACATAAATTCCAAATTACATTTATGTGCAAGTTCTTCTGCTCCCAGCCCGCATAAAAAAACATGCTCGGTTTCTTCCATAACTTTCCTGCTTAACACAACAGGGTTTTTAATGTTTCGTACACCCGCCACAGCACCCGCCATTAAATTTTTTCCCTCCATGATACTGGCATCCATTTCGTGCAAACCCTGGTTGGTAAAAACAGAGCCTTTGCCTGCATTAAACAAAGTATTGTTTTCCAAAACAACTACTGCTGCTTCCACAGCATCTAACGCAGTGCCGCCTTCTTTTAAAATTTTATGCCCAGCATCAACAGCTAATTTTAATCCTTTGAGGTAAGCACTTTCTCTTTCTTCTGTCAATAATTTTTTAGAAATGGTGCCAGCACCACCGTGCACAGCTATGGAAATTTTGTTAGTCATCATTTTACTCTTATGCAAATAAAGGTTTTTAAAATCACTTTTAATGTTAACAGCTTAATAATTTGCTGTAGAAATTCTTTTATTTTCGGACGCAGATTTACAAATGTCCTTCGATCAAAATCATAAACAACGTAAAGGTGCCATTGAGGTTATTTGCGGCAGTATGTTCAGCGGAAAAACCGAGGAGCTAATTCGCAGACTCAAACGCGCACGCATTGCAAGGCAAAAGGTTGAAATTTTTAAACCACAAATTGATCAACGTTACCACGAAACCAATATTGTTTCTCACGATAGTAATTATATTCCTTCAACACCCATACTTACTTCTTCGCAAATTTTAATTTTAAGTAATGATGTGGAAGTAATAGGCATAGACGAAGCACAGTTTTTTGACAATGAGTTGCCCAACGTTTGCGAAAAGTTAGCCAACATGGGTATGCGCGTAATTGTTGCCGGACTTGACATGGATTTTTTAGGAAAGCCTTTCGGGCCTATTCCCCACCTCATGGCTATTGCCGATTATGTAACTAAGGTACATGCCGTTTGCATGGAATGTGGAGATCTTGCTCATTTTTCTTTCCGCACGGTTAAAGATGCTTCGTTGATTGTATTAGGCGAAAAAGAAAGTTATGTTCCGCTTTGCAGAAGTTGTTATGTGCGTGAAACAGAAAAACTGAAGGTTGAAAAATCTTCTACCAATCAAACAATTTAGTTGTTTGAAAAGAAACAATAGTTTATCCTGTAAAAATATTTAAGGCGTACTGATAGAAACCGGTAATATTTTTCCATTAAAAAGATTTCTACCGTTTACAGCAAACCATGCAATAAACTCAGCAGCAGTTGCGCTTGTAAGTGGGGCTTTATAGCCCGGAAAAGCTTTATTAAGCATAGGCGTTTCTACCGCACCCATTGCAAGAGCATTTACTGCAATATTTTTGTCTTTCAGCTCTTCAGCAAGACACTCAGTTAAAATGCTTACCGCTCCTTTGCTGCTACTGTAAGCACTAAGGCCGCTAAATTTACTGCTGCCCTGCACACCGCCCATACTGGTAATGTTAACGATATGTGCCTTTTTTGATTTTTGCAAATATGGTACACACATTTGTGTAACAGCCACCAGCGAAAAAACGTTGGTTTGGTAAACCTCTTGCCAATCAGTTTGTGTAAGCTCTTCAAAAGGTTTGGTTACCAAATAACCGGCATTATTTATCAGAACATCTAAACCAGTTTTGTTCAGAACATCCTTAATAGCGCCTCTTCCCTCCTCCCTGCTTATATCGGCAGCCACTACGGTAATACCAGCCTGCGCATTCAGTTTTATACACTCTTTCTTCAAATTTTCAAGCTTATCTTTACTTCTTGCTACAGCTATTACGTGGTGATTTTGTACCGCCAGCTCTATAGCGGTAGCATATCCAATGCCTGATGATGCCCCGGTTATTAATATGGTCATGGCACGAAATTAAAAATAGATTGAGATAAAATGAACAATGTTATTCTTAACACATTTAAGTTGAAAAAATAGGGTAGCGTACAACAGTGCCGTTAAGCAAACGTTTATACTTGTATTCCAACACCAACAATGTCTGACTTAAAATCCAATAAAGAAATAAAAGCCCTCGTTAGCCTCCTTGATGATACCGACCAGGAAGTGTTTACCGAGATTGAGCGCAAACTGCTTTCTTTTGGGAAAGATGTTATTCCGGTTTTGGAAGATGTCTGGAGTCACTCTTTTGACACCCTCATTCAAAGCCGCATTGAACGCATCATTCATAAAATTCAGTTTGAGGCATTGTGTATTGAGTTGCAATTGTGGAGCAGCCACCGCTTTAACGACTTGCTGGCAGGTGCAATTCTTATCGCACGGCTTCAGTACCCCGACTTAAATGAGGATAAAATAAGACAACAACTCAGCCAGCTTAAAAGGGATATCTGGATTGAATTAAACGAACACCTTACTGCACTTGAGCAGGTCAATATTTTTAACCGCATTCTTTTTGATGTACATGGCTTTAGCGGAAATACCACTAACTTTCATGCTCCGCAAAACTCTTTCATCAATACTGTTCTCGAAACAAAAAAAGGAAACCCGCTTTTATTGTCAATTATTTACTCCATTATAGCTAACGAATTAGATATACCGGTATATGGAGTAAACTTGCCTGAGCATTTTATTCTTTGTTACCAGGATCCTGTTGCAAGCGAGCACTACGATTATACCTACCCCAAAGCCAACGTACTTTTTTATATTAACCCTTTTAGCAAGGGTACAATTTTTAGCAAAGCAGAAATTGACCAGTTTTTGAAAAAATTGAAAATGGATGCCAATCCGATTTTTTATGAGCCATGTAACAACCATGAGATTTTAAAGCGGCTACTGCGTAACCTCAGTTTCTCTTACAATAAAATTGGCGACTTAGAAAAAGCGGATGAGGTGCAAACACTCTTGGACATTTTAGAGAAAAACTAATCTACCTGCAACACCAGTCCTTTCAGATATTCTCCTTCGGGGTGAAACACCGAAACTGGATGATCGGCAGGTTGCGTAAGCTGGTATAAAATTCTGACCGTACGCTTAGCTTGTGCGGCTGCTTTAAAAATAATTTTACGGAACAGTTGCTTGTCAATAACCTGAGAGCAACTAAAAGTAAAAATGATTCCGCCAGGTTTAATTTTTTTCAATGCTTCATGGTTGAGATTTTTATACCCAATACTTGCCTTGTCAACAGCGTTTAAATGTTTGGCAAATGCGGGAGGGTCAACAATCATTATATCATATTTTGTTTCGGTTTTCTTTAAAAAATCAATAGCATCTTCACAGTAAAAAGTATGGCTGGCATTGCTAAAATTCAGCTCCACATTTTTTTCGCACCATGCTTTTGCTTTGGTCGAGCTGTCAACTGAATCTACATTGGCGGCACCGCCCTTTAAGGCATACACACTGAACCCACCTGAATAAGAAAACAAATTCAATACATTTTTATTTGCCGATAATGTTTGCAAAAGGTTTCTGTTATCGCGCTGGTCATTAAAAAAACCGGTCTTCTGCCCTTCGCTCCAGTTCACATAAAACTTAACTGCGTTTTCAAGAACCACATCTTCCGTTTTATTGCCTAGTAAAAATGCAGGCTGCACATTGCTGATTTTTTCATCGGTCTTGTCATAGATAGTGGTAAGCTTATTTTTAAAAACCTGCTTGAGGGCTTCAGTAATTTCATTGAGCGAAAAATACATTCCCATAGAGTGGCATTGAATAACTGCCGTATCGTTATAAATATCAATTATCAAACCCGGTAAACCATCACCTTCGCCATGTAAAAGACGATAGGCATTGGTTTGCTCGTTAACTATCCCCAAGTTCTTTCTAACGTTAAATGCATTTTCAATTTTTGTTATCCAAAAGTCAGGAGTGATACCCCTGTCACCAAAGATTAGTAGCCTTACTGCAATACTTCCCTCATTATAATGCCCTGTAGCGATTAATCTCTTATCGGCTGAAAAAACTTCTACCAAATCGCCATCAACAATTCCTCGTTCCTTTTGGGCAATGGCTCCTGAAAAAACCCATGGATGAAAATTGAGTAGGGATCGCTCCTTATCTTTCTTTAAAAAAACCTTTTTTGCCTCTTTATGCATAGCCCGCGAAGGTAATTTTTAAAGGCTTTATACAAGAAACAATTATGTGCTATTTTCGTATAACTTTTCTTTAAAGATTTAACCACCATCAGTATCTTTTATGAGCAATTTTATTCAGGTTGATTATAATCCTTTTGAAGAAGAAAATACCTCACGCTATTTTGATACCACAGAAGAGCAGCGTGAAATTTATACCTCTATAAAAATCGGAGGCGAAAATGCATCGCTTGCATACAACGAGTGCGTTAGTTTAAGACTTAGCGGCAACTGTAATTTACAGGCATTAGCTGATGCCTGCAAAAAAACTATTGAACGGCACGCTTCCCTGAGAAGTATTTTTACGGAAGATGGCATGCAGTTTAGCTTTGCTGATGAAGTAACCACTTCCATTAAAATTGTTGATTTCAAAAATCTTCAGTCAACTGATTTCAAAAATCAGTTTGATACAATTATATCAACTGAAGTTCAAACTCCGTTTAACCTTCAATCGGGCAACGTAGTAAGGTTTAACATCATATTGCAATCTCCAACAGAAACCATTTTAGTTATTACAGCCCATCACATTGTTTGTGATGGATGGAGCATAGGAATTATTATGCAGGACATCAGCAAATTTTATTCTGCTGCAATTGACAGTAAAAAACCGGAGCTTGAAAAACTCAATTCATTTGAAGATTACATCCATCATCAACAAAACCGAAAAGCAAACGGTGACCATAGCCGTACAGAAAAATTCTGGTTTGATTTGTTTGCAAGCCATACACCGGTGGTTGATATGCCGGTTGACAATCCGCGACCTGCCATCAGGACATTTAATGCAGCACGAGCCGATGTTACTATTCCGGAAGAAACTGCAAAAGGCATTAAACAGTTTGGTGCAAAATGCGGAAGCAGTTATGTAAATACTTTGTTTGCCGCATTTGAAGTTTTCCTCAACAAGATTACGCGTCAAACAGATTTAGTGGTGGGTTTGCCTGCTGCCGGGCAGTCTGCTTCGGGTATGTACCAGTTGGTTGGGCATTGTGTAAATATACTTCCCATTAAAACTACCATTGATGAAAAAATAACTTTTGCCGACTATTTGAAGCAAAGACGCAATGCCATGTTTGATGCTTTAGACAACCAGGAATTTACAATGGGATCATTACTTGCCAGGCTGCCATTGCAGCGCGACCCAGGAAGAATTCCTCTGGTGCCTGTTGTATTTAATGTTGATTTAGGTTTAACCACAGGAGTAGAATTCAAAGGACTTACCTACAAGTTTGAAAGTTATCCGCGCAAGTTTGAAAATTTTGAGATGTTTGTTAACGCCACCGGCATGGGCGATGCGCTTAACTTTGAATGCACCTACAACACCGATTTGTTTAATGCTGATGTTATTCAATTGCGCTTGCAGGAGTTTTTAACCTTATTAAATGAAATTATAAACCATCCCACCAAAAAACTTTTTGAATTAAATATACTGGGTGCTGAAGAAAACAGAATGAATGAATGGAACAGCACTTTTATGGAGTATGATCAAACAAAATCGGTTCATGCACTGGTGAGCGAAGCGGCAAAGATATTTTCAAAAAATATTGCTGTTGATTTTCACGATAATGCAATTACTTACTCTGAGTTAGAACAACAATCTGACCTCCTTGCAAAACATTTAATAAACAACGGAGTTAAGCAGGGAGATTTTGTTTGCGTTTGCCTTGAACGTTCGGTTGAAATGGTGGTCGCGCTATTGGCTATTTTAAAATCGGGTGCGGCTTACGTACCCGTTGATCCATCGTTTCCTTCCGACCGAGTTGCTTACATGGTTGATGACAGCCAATCAAAAATAATTATTACTACCAGTGAAGTAAAACAAAAACTAAGATTACAAAATCATACCTGTGCACTGTTAGATAATGGATGGCAACAAACTTTATCTGTACCGGCAAATATTTCATTGTCCGATGTAAATTCATCTGCACTTGCATACATGATTTACACATCGGGCACTACAGGCAAACCCAAAGGTGTGCAAATTGAACACAAAGCATACGTTAATCTGCTGTTGTCATTTAAAAAAGATTTAAGTTTTACTGATAAAGATGTCTTTCTCTCGGTAACAACCATTTCTTTTGACATAGCAGGGCTTGAATTATTTCTTCCTCTCATTTCAGGAGGGAAAGTTGTAATTGCCTCTAAGAACGATTCTTTGGAAGCGGAAACATTGGCGCAAAAATTCAACAAAAAAAATGTAACGGTGTTTCAGGCAACACCGGTTACATTCAGAATTTTACAGGAAGCCAAATGGGTTCCGTCAAAAAGTTTAAAGATTTTGATTGGTGGTGAAGCTGTTCCAGCAGACCTTGCAGCGTTTCTTTCTGCCAACTGCAACAATGTTTTAAATGTTTACGGTCCCACAGAAACAACCATCTGGAGTACTACATATAAAATACCTCCTGTAAAAAGTACAACAGAAAAAATTCCAGTTTACATTGGAAAACCACTTGCTAACACTTCTGTTTATGTGCTTGATAGTTTTTATCAGCGAGTGCCCATTGGAGTTGAAGGTGATATTTATATTGGTGGCGATGGATTATCTGCCGGATACTATCACAACGAACAACTGACTGAAGAAAGATTTGTGTATGTATCTTTTGACAATGAAAATATAAAGCGCATTTATTTTACTGGTGATAAAGGAAAATTGCGAATAGATGGCAATATTGAATATTCGGGAAGGACAGATAATCAGGTGAAAATCCGAGGCTATAGAATTGAAACCGGTGAGATAGAAACGGTGATGCAAAAAAACACCGCGGTAAGGCAGTGCGTAGTTATTGCTCGGGAAGATAATCCTGGTGATAAAAAGTTAGTAGCCTATTTCTCACTCATATCAGGTCAAACTGCAACAGCTGATGATTTTAAAACTCTGTTGGCTGCTTATGTTCCGGAGTATATGATCCCATCAGCATTTATACAGATGGAAAATTTACCGCTTACACCTAACGGAAAAATAGACCGCAAAGCGTTACCCAAACCTGAAATAAAAACAGAAGTTACCGACATTAATTTTGAAGAGCCCAATACGCCCGTTGAAAATATTTTAACTGAAATATGGAGTAACATTTTGAGCTTAGACAGAATTGGTATTCATGATAATTTTTTTGAGTTAGGTGGTCATTCGTTACTTGGCATTAAAATGATGACTGAGATTGAAAAAAAATTAGGTGTAAAACTGAATTACCCCACATTGTTTAGTGCAAGCACCATTCATCAGCTTGCCAAATTGATTAATAACGATGACCTTGACATTGATTTTCCCGTTATAGTGCCATTTCAACCCAATGGAAATAAAACGCCATTGTTTTGCATGCACATGCATAACGGCAACACACAGCGTTGGCGTGTACTTGTAAAATATTTTGATGAAGACCAACCTGTCTACGCTATTCAACCCCAAGGGCTGGATCCGAAAAAACCTTTTCATACCGATATCAAAAAAATGGCATCTTTTTATATAGATGAAATGAAAAAAATTCAGCCTGTGGGTCCTTATAATTTAGTTGGTTTATGTTTTGGCGGTGTGGTTGTGTTTGAAGTGTGCAGGCAGTTGACAGAAGCCGGTGAGAAAATAAATTTCGGCTGCATGATTGACAGCTATGCGCCAACCGGAAGCAAAACCATGAACAAGGTTGTAGCAGTTGCCAGCGAGTTTATGGATATGGACATGGAAAAGAAGATGGAGTTTGCCACTGATAAAGCCAAAAATGTAGGAAGAAAAATTCTTGCAAAAGTGAGCGGCAAAAAATTTGATAAAATGACAGGAAGCGTTACGGCAACAGAAGCTAAACCCGACATTAGATTTATTCACTCCACCGCATTGCTTAATTACACAACAGAGCCTTTAACTGGGAAAATAACCTTTATAAGAACAGGCGACCCTAATGCTGCTTTGTATGACGACAATTTAGGGTGGACAAAATTGGTAAATGGAGAACTGGAAGTTATAAAAGTTCCCGGCAGCTCGCATGATTCTATTATTGTGGAAGAAAAATACCACTCGCAACTGGCACAAATAATTAAGAAACATTTGAATGGCTGATTTGAAAGGGAGCTCAAAACTCCATATTAATTTTTTGTCAGACGTTTCTTTTTTGCAGGAGTCACCTGCTACTGTTCAAAACTGTATAGTTTGTTTTTGTGATGATTCAAAAAATACCAGCGAAAAGCTTTTTTTGTCGAAAGAAGAAAATTCAACCGCAGCGAAATTTCATTTTGAAAAAGATAAAATTCTCTACGAATCTACCCACCACACATTACGTAAAGTACTTGCCAAATATTTGCACGTGCCTCCTTTGGAAATTATTTTTAAAACTATTCCTTCAGGCAAACCTTACATTGATACACCCGATTCAGAAATACAATTCAACATATCGCATTCGCACGAAAAATTCTTTATTGCCTTATCCGAAACATCTGTTGGTGCCGATCTGGAATACATCAACCCGTCATTTGATTTTGAAAGCATCATTGACAACTATTTTTTAGCAGCAGAAAAAAAACAAATCATTCAGTCAAAAAACCCAACGGAAGAATTTTTTAAACTGTGGGCGATAAAAGAATCTGTCCTGAAATTTTTTGGCAGAGGAATAGGTGAAATGATTAAAAAAATTAATGTGGCTGAAAAAAAATTAGACATCAACCACCCCCACGAACTTTTTATTTCTGCTTTTGCAAAAGACGGCTACGCATTTTCTGTTTGCGCAGGCTTGCCGTTTGAGGTTTGTATGGTGCGCAGTTAAAGGTATATTCATAGCACTTCGTTCCTCATCTTTTTATTTTCCTTTCTTATACCTGTATAAACCATTCACAATTCACTTATTTTCCTACCTTCGCCCTTTAACCAGTAAAGAAATTTTTCAATGAAGTTGGACGTATTACTCGGACTACAATGGGGAGATGAAGGCAAAGGCAAAGTGGTAGATGTGCTTACTCCCGAATATGATATTATAGCACGCTTCCAGGGAGGACCCAATGCCGGTCACACATTGGAATTTGACGGCATAAAGCACGTTTTGCATACCATACCTTCAGGTATTTTCCACCCCAATAAACTTAACATTATTGGTAACGGTGTTGTTATTGATCCTATCATTTTTAAAAGGGAAATTGATGCCCTTTTAAAAATGGGTGTTGATGTTAAAAAGACATTGCTCATATCGCGCAAAGCACATTTAATTTTACCCACCCACCGTTTTTTAGATGCAGCCAGTGAAGCCCTTAAAGGAAAAGCTAAAATTGGCAGTACACTAAAAGGAATTGGCCCTGCTTACATGGATAAAACCGGGCGCAATGGCTTGCGTGTAGGCGATATTGAACGCCAAGATTTTGAAGATGCTTACAACCAGTTGGTAGAAAAACACAAGGCACTTCTCTCCTATTACAATTATGCTTACGATTTAAAAGAACAGCAAGAAAAATGGCAGGAAGGAATTGACTGCATAAAATCGTTAACGCTTATTGACAGCGAGTACGAAATAAACAATCACCTTGCAGGCAAAAAAAGAATTCTGGCGGAAGGTGCGCAAGGTTCATTGCTTGATATTGATTTTGGTTCTTATCCTTTTGTTACATCAAGTAATACCATAACTGCCGGTGCATGCACAGGCTTAGGTGTGGCACCCAATAAAATTGGTGATGTGTTTGGAATCTTTAAAGCCTACTGCACACGGGTTGGAAGCGGTCCGTTCCCTACCGAACTAGAGAACGAAACAGGAGAAGCATTGCGCAAAGCTGGTAATGAATTTGGCAGCACCACCGGCAGGGCAAGAAGATGCGGCTGGTTAGATTTACCTGCACTTAAGTATGCTATAATGCTTAATGGTGTTACCAAATTAATAATGATGAAAGGGGATGTGTTGAGTATATTACCTACGTTGAAGGTATGCACACATTACATGTTTATGGGTAAGAAAATTTCCTCTGTTCCATTTAATGTGGTTAACGAACCCATTACACCAGTGTATAAAGAACTGAAAGGCTGGAACGTGCCGCTTGACAATATAAAATCATTAGAAAAGTTTCCTGAAGAGTTAAATAATTATATTTCTTTTATTGAAGAAGAATTGCAGTTACCAATTGTAATTGTTTCTGTGGGGCCTGACAGAAGTCAGACGCTTATTCGTAAAGAGATTATGAGTTATGAATTATGAATGGTAAAAAGTGAAATAGAAATCAGCTCCCCATGATTACTAAGCTAAATACATTTTTTCAAAAACTATTTCTCAGCGGCACTTTGCACTTATCTCTGCGAAACTCTGCGAGAACCCTTTTGTTCTTTTTCAGCATTCTCTTCTCCAACTTTTCCTTCTCACAAAAATTAGAAGTAGAAAAAAAAGCCATGAAAAACGAAGAAGGCATTACCGTTGACTCATGGGTGGCACATGTTGACCAGGACGTAGCCTATTCTACCACAACACTTGCCGAGTTTCTTAAAAAAACATTTAATGCAAAGGGGGAAAAGAAAAACAAAAACATGATGCTCGTTTCTAAAACCACCTTTTCTGAAATTTCAAACTTACGGATGGACATGCGAGCCATGTTTGCATTGGAGAGTGGAGGCACTGCTATAGCATTTATGTTTTCTCCCGGGTACGATTTACATTTTGGTGAAGAATTCCGTAAAGAAGAATTTGCTAAAGCAGAAGAATTTGTAAAGAATTTTCTCCGCTTTCATTACAAATATTTTTATGACGAGCAAACAAAAAAAATACAGAGCAAACTGAAAGATGTGCAAGGAGATATACTAAGCAACGATAAAAAAATTGAACGCAACAATACCTCCATGCGTGATTACGAAACAAAAATGACAGCCGTAGGTGCAGATGTAGAAAAACTGCGCGAAAAAAAATCAAAGCTTGAAAAAGAAAACGAAAACATTGCCAATAACACCGTTAAGAAAAAAGAAGAAATAACAAAATTGGAAGATGATTTAGTAAAGATTAGTGAGGCAATGAAGAATGTTTCTGATTATAAATGAGTACAAAGTATCAAGAAGCTGACCAATTCCCCTCTGTGCGTGAGCAAGTGAGAAAGCGAGAGGGGGCAGGGGTGTGTTAACTAAAGTTTATTAAGAAATAACAGCTAAAATTCAAAAGGAAACCTATAAGGAATAAAAATTAATATAACTCACGCTATTTAGGTGAGGCTTATTTATGGCAAACGATGAAACTATAGAACGCTTAAATGCACTTGAAAAAAAAGTGAGGTTGCTCATTAATGCCAATAAAAAAATGATGGTGCTTACGGCTGAAATAAAAGAAAAGAATGCTGCGCTTGTTGAACAAAACAATGTGTACAAACAGCAGTTGGAAGATTTTCAGTTAAAAGCCAAAACCAGTACCTTAGCACAACGAATTGCAGATAACCCTATAGACGAAAAGAGGAAGTTGAAACTACAAATCAATGAATATATCAGAGAAATAGACAAATGTCTGTCTATCCTCAATGCTTAAAAGTAAAATGAGTACATCACCCATTAAAATTACCATTGCCGGCAATGACTTTAACCTGATAGCGAATAAAGCTGAAGAGAAGAAGTTAACAGACGCTGCTCAAATGGTTAATGCAGGTCTTGCAGGTTTTGACAAACTGCAAAGCACAGGCAAGCAAATGGAAGCACTTACCCTTTGCTCTCTTAAACTTGCAGGTGAAATACTTGAACTCAGGAAACAATTAGAAAGCTCACATACAAGAAATCTTAAACATATTGATGTGATAGATTCCCTGCTTGACAAGCATCTTGCTCTTCATTGATTTTTAAAAATTTTCGGGCACCTTAACAACGGTTGAGCTCTGCCAACAACGTGCGCGCATTCCGGCTTACATGTTTTAAACTCAACACTAAAACATAATGTGAGCAATAAGGCTCAGGATTCAAAGTGGAGGCTCCAGTTATAAGCTTCGGTTTATAATGTAATGCAAATTACCGGAGGGGTCGCGAACAATCCGGCTGCTCCAACCCATGTCAATCAGGGGTTTAATAACAGACGGGGTGCGCGCAGGTTGTTTTTATTTTAAGTGCTTAAGAGAGGAAAGTCAAAATTCAAAAGAAATAAACATCCTATACATTTTCAAATATATTATCAATCAAATTAACACAACACTCAAAAATAAATGGACATTATTATAGCATTAGAAATAGCAGGGGCGGCAGTGCTGGGCGCTTTGTTAGCCTGGTTTTTTACGCGCAAATCGGGCACATCCTCCATTAAAGCCGCAGAGGAAAAAGCAGCAGGCATAATTAAAGAAGCCGAAGCAAAAGCAGAGGTATTAAAAAAAGATAAACTGCTTGAAGCCAAAGACAAATTTTACCAGTTAAAAACGGAACACGAAAAAGCTATCAACGAAAAAGACAAGAAAATTCAGGAATCGGAAAACCGAACCAAGCAGAAGGAAAGAGAAGCAAGTCAGAAGTTAGAGCAACTGCAACGCAAGCAAACCGAAAATGAAGCCTTGCAAGCTAACCTTCGCTCCCAAATGCAGGCAGTAGATGCACGTAAGCAAGAACTTGATAAAAACATTGAAAAGCAATTAACCGCTCTTGAAAAAATTGCAGGTTTAACTAAAGACGAAGCCAAACAACAAATGATGGAAACGGTTAAAGCCGAAGCCCGCACCATGGCTCATGCTTACGTAAAAGAAGTAAGTGACGAAGCCAAACTCACTGCTAACAAAGAGGCTAAGCGAATAGTAATTCAAACCATTCAACGTGTAGCAACTGAGCAGGCAATTGAAAACTCAGTTACGGTTTTTCATATTGAAAGTGATGAAGTAAAAGGTCGTGTGATAGGACGAGAAGGAAGAAATATTCGTGCATTGGAGGCAGCCACCGGAATAGAAATTATTGTGGACGATACCCCCGAAGCAATAATCCTCTCAGGCTTTGACCCAATAAGACGTGAAACGGCAAGACTTGCTTTGCACCAGTTGGTAAGTGATGGTCGTATTCACCCTGCACGTATAGAGGAAGTGGTAAACAAGGTAAAGCGCCAGTTGGAAGAAGAAATAATTGAAACAGGAAAACGCACCGCTATTGACTTAGGTATACATGGACTTGCTCCTGAACTGATACGTTATGTCGGAAGAATGAAATACCGTTCTTCTTATGGGCAAAATTTATTACAGCATTCCCGCGAGGTGGCAAACCTTTGCGCAATAATGGCTGCTGAGTTAGGCTTAAATGTAAAACTGGCAAAACGTGCAGGCTTGTTACACGATATTGGTAAAGTGCCTGATGAGGAGCCTGAGTTGCCACATGCAATTTACGGAATGAAACTGGCAGAAAAATGCAAAGAGAATCCGGAAGTTTGTAATGCCATTGGTGCACATCATGATGAGGTTGAAATGACCTCAATGATTTCACCCATCATACAAGTGTGCGATGCCATAAGCGGTGCGCGCCCCGGTGCAAGACGAGAGGTTGTTGAACAGTACATGAAGCGTTTAAAGGATTTGGAAAACATGGCGCTATCCTACCAGGGAGTTGAAAAATCTTATGCCATTCAAGCCGGTAGAGAATTGCGTGTAATTGTACAAAGTGAAAAATTAAGCGATCAGCAAACAGAGCAACTTAGTGCCGATCTTGCTCAAAAGATTCAAACAGAGATGACTTATCCAGGCCAGGTAAAAATTACGGTGATTAGAGAAACACGCAGTGTGAATTATGCGAAATAGTTTCACGCACAGGCGCAAAGTGCGCTGAGTTTTTTAAATGTAACGAAGTATTATTTCAAACACAGATTTACAGATTATAAAAATTTATTGTTTGATTTTCACTAATGCTCCTTAGCAGTATGAAATTTGTGATAATTTTAGATGTATGACTTTAATTTCTTCTTTTAATCTATAAATCTGTGTTAAACTAATATAAACTAATAAATTTAATTTGAAGCCCTATTTAAGAATACAATTCTTCTAATAAAAAATTCTCTGCGAACTTTGCGCCTCTGCGTGAAACCATTTTTATCTCCCAATGCACGAATACGATTTAGAAATAAACCCTGCCAAACGCAACATCAACTACTGGCGCGATGTGTGGAAGTTCAGGGAGCTATTTTACTTTTTTGCATGGCGAGATTTGTTAGTTCGCTACAAACAAACTTTTATTGGGGTAGCATGGAGCGTGTTAAGACCATTTTTAACAATGGTGGTTTTTACCGGCATATTTCATTACGTTGCCAAATTGCCTGATACCGGAGTGCCTTATATTTTATTGGTTGGAGCAGCTATGTTGCCCTGGCAGTTTTTTGCCAACGCATTTACTGATGCTTCCAATTCATTGGTGAGTAACTCAAGCATGTTAACCAAGGTTTACTTTCCTCGAATTATTATTCCAATAAGTTCGGTAATGGTTAGTGTGGTTGACTTCTTAATTTCACTTGGCTTGCTGTTTTTAATTATGGTGTTTTACCAATTTGTTCCCGGCATAAAAATTATTTCCATCGTGTTTTTCTTTCTGCTCGGATTAATTATTGCTTTAGGTGCGGGGCTTTACGTAAGTGCCTTAAACGCAAAGTACCGCGATTTTAAATTTGTTGTACCGTTTATTGTTCAGTTTGGTTTGTTTATTTCTCCTGTTGGTTTCAGTAGTAATGTAATTCCACAAGAATGGAAGTTATTCTATTCACTTAATCCTATGGTAGGCGTTATTGATGGTTTCAGGTGGGCAATACTTGGTGAACAAAATATTATTTACATGCCGGCAATAATTATTTCAGTTTGCGTGGCTGCTTTACTTTTGATTTGGGGTATTATTTTTTTCAGGAGGACAGAAAGAAAGTTTGCCGATTTTATTTAGTCACTTCTTTTACTGCTTCAAATTTCTCCAGCCAATACTTTGTGCGGTTTAAATAATAATCAGGCGCTAAAGGTTCATAGTCTTCATATTTAAAATCACTAATCATAAATGGTTTTGCAGGTTCTATCTGTGTTCCTTCATGCCATTCGTTAAACGAAGTTATGCCAACCCATTGTGTTCCACTTTTAATTAAAGCATTAAACATATCATCGTAATATTTTCCGTTTTGCCTGTTCTTGGTGTTTCCAGCATTCCAGGGTCGTATGCGTTCATCCAAATAACCAGGACCAACCGATGGAATAAAAATTTTATTGTTTTGTTTTGCCCACTGTTGCATTTTTTTCCAGTTTGCCGGAGTTGAACCATAGGTAAATCCTGAACTTGCAAAATAGGTGTAAAAACCATCAAAGCCTGATGTTAAAAAAAACTCTTCCTCTTTCTCAGTCACCCATAACCCAATTACATCAGCATCAATACTTGTATTTCTTATGGTATGACTTCCGCTTTCGGTTAACACCTGTGCCCATTGTCTGGCATCAATTACATACGAGTCGTAAATAAAAAACAAAGGTCGGTTTGTTTTTGCGTTTCTATAAAATGCCTGATGATTTCCGAATTTGGATATGATGCATTCCATTTCAAAGCGAGTGGTAAATGCCGTTTTGCGAACAACAGGTTCTATCTGAAAACATATTTTTATTGCATAACGTGCTGCAGCATTCAAAACAACAAGAACACTATTAAAAGTATAATCATCTTTTCCAAGCCATGTTACAGCCAACACCCCAATGCCTGCTTTTGCAATTTGCCTCATGTGTAAATCAACAATTGAAGAATCGGCACTTGAATATTCACCGGCTTCGGGATAAAAATTTGCACCTATGTTACCCTCTGCGGAAAAAAATGAAGTGGCAGTATCTTTATCGTTTTGCTTCATTACAATATGCGCCCAGTGATAAGGCTTGCCATTAATTTGCACCGAGCCATACCAGTTGTAATAAAAACAAACGGCATTGTAATTTAGTTGATTGTTTTGCGCTGGCGCGTTTACAAACAAAAGAAAGTTTATGCTAAGCATAAAAAAAACTTTAATCATAAATATTGTTTGCTCAAAGGTAAACTTGCCACACAAAAAATTTGCATAAAGTTCAAATATTTTAACTTGCACCAACCCCCATAGCTTTTGCAACACTACATTTGCAAAAACACCTGCACATTTAAATTGGTTAAGCATCACATACATAACATCCCAATTGAGTTGCGCTCTCAGCAACTCTATAACTGGCTTCTTCAATTTATCTCAAACAGTAAAAAGGAAAAAATTGAAGAAAAACTCAACAACAGAACGCGTTATATTACTGCTGTTCTTGAAAATGTTTTTGATCACCAAAACTCAAATGCAGTAATAAGAAGTTGCGAAGCATTGGGTATGCAGGATATTCACATCGTAAATTATCAGAGTACATTTAAACCTGCCAAGTCTGTAAACAAAGGTTCATATAAATGGATGACTGTTAATAAATATGTTGAATTGGATGAAGCATATCAACTCACATCTATTAAACTTTTAAAAGAAAAAGGTTACCGCATAATTGCTACTGTACCTGGAAAAGAAAATAATACTCCCGAAAATTTAAGTATTGATAACCCACTGGCAGTTTGTTTTGGTCAAGAGAGCTCGGGTATTACACCCAGGCTTTTAAAATTATCTGATATACAATTGACCGTACCTATGTACGGGTTTACAGAGAGCTTTAATATTTCGGTGGCAGCAGGAATTGTGTTTTACGAACTTAATAAGCGTTTAAGAAAAAGCAATATTAACTGGCATTTAACCGACCCAGAAAAAGAAGAATTAAGATGGCAATGGATAGAGAACAGTTTAACAGGAATGAATTACCTTTTAAGAAGGTACAAGGAAGATAATAAGGTAGTTTAATTTTTCAGGTTTCCCTGAATTTGTTTTTTTAGTCTAACAATTTGAATTTCCTTCCCTGCATTTCGCAATTGTTTTGATGATTGGGTAAAGTACCTGTGCGATTCCAAAAAAGCCAACTGCATTTGTAACCAATACATGTCAGAATAAATTTCACCACGTGCGTTCATTTCTTTAAAAAGTAAATTTGATATAGGCTCGTAATCTTCACTGCCTAAATAATCCAAATCAGCATCGCAAATAATTTCCTGTAAAATATCAGTGGGATTGTGAGGCATTTTAGTTGCCATTATAATTCGGCAAATTGCTTCCATCTCATTTTCTGAAACACCGGCATCGGGCATATGCTCCAAAGCTATTTCACAACTTTTTTCTTCGTGATTAAATGTTGTATAAAAGAAACCCGTATCGTGAAACAAAGCTGCGGTTTTTACAAGATCTGCTTCATGTTCAGCAATATTTTCTCTCTGGCAAATAGTTTGGGCAGTTGCAGCTACCCCAAGAGTGTGCTGCAAAGAGTGATAAAAAAAATGTGGTGCAAGTAATTGCTCAAACTTTTTAACAACAATTGGTTTTAAGGTGTCAAAATATGATTTCATCAGGCAATAAAAATCTAAAAATAAACTTTTTATATTTACACATCAAATTTTTTATGGCAGGCAAAAGCATCGACAAAGAAAATATTTTAAAAATTCTATCCGGTATATCTTTTTTTAAGCATGTAAGCCCGGGCATGCTGATGCACCTTGCCGATAAATGCACGGTTCAAAATTTTTTGAGCAGTTCGCCTATTATCAGAAAGGGCGATGCAGGCGACTCCATTTACATTATTGTATCCGGCACCGTTAAAGTGCATGATGGCGAACATGAGCTTGCATTGCTAAATGATGGAAACTATTTTGGTGAATTTTCAATAATTGATAATGAACCACGATCTTCTTCTGTTACTGCCTACAATGATGTGATATTATTAAGTGTAGACAGGAATGATTTTTACAGTGTGCTGAATATGTTTCCTGAAATGACAAAAGATATCATGTCATCACTCAGCAAACGTATGCGCTCCCAAAATCAATCATACATTGCTTATCTTAAAAACCGAGAAGCTGAGCTTGAGTTTTTGGTACAAAAAAGGACAGAAGAGCTTAACGTAAAAAATAAAGAGCTTGCCGATGCTTTGCATGAACTGGAGCTTTCTTTAGAAAAACTTGTTCGCCAGGAGAAGCTTGCATCATTAGGACAACTCACCGCAGGCATTGCTCACGAATTGCAAAACCCTTTAAACTTTGTAAATAATTTTGCTTTACTTACAACTGGACTCATTAGTGATTATAAATCGGAGCAAAACGCAGAGGAACAAAAAGCAATACTTGAAGATATACTTGCTAACGTAGAACGTATACACCAGCATGGCACCCGTGCAAGCCGTATTATCAAACGAATGGTTGATCATAGCCGCCTGAGCAAAGGAGAGTTTGAAATGACAAACCTCAACAGTATTTGCAAAGAGTATTTGTTTTTGGCTTATGCAGGCATTAAATCAAACATACATGGCTTTGAATGTAAACTAATAGAGAATTACGATGAAAAAGTTCCGTTGATAAGCACCGTTCCTCAAGATGTTGCACGTGCATTGCTTAACATTATCAATAATGCGTTTTATGCATTAAACGATAAAAAAAATAACCCTGAAACAGCACCTGATTATTCACCTCAATTAACTGTTTCAACCAAACTTGAAAATGAGAAAATTTTTATCTCTATTAAGGACAACGCCATTGGAATACCAGATGAGATTAAAGAAAAAATTTTCAATCCCTTTTTTACAACCAAACCTCCCGGTGATGGTACCGGTTTAGGATTAAGCATTAGCCACGATATAGTTAGAAACCTTAATGGCGAAATAGTGCTTAAATCGAAAGTGGGAGAAGGAACCGAGTTTGTTATTTCTTTTCCTGCCCAGTAATTTTTTGCTGTAATCACTTAACTTTTCTTTCATAAGCCTGCTAATTCAGTTTTATTAGTTTTGACGCATGAAAAATTTAATTGCAGCTGTTGTGTTTATTGCAACCTGTCCTGTGAGTTTTGCACAGGAAAAAAAACAATACAAAGTTGGGTTGATTGGTTTTTACAACCTAGAAAATTTGTACGACACTATTAATGACCCTAACAAAAACGATGAGGAGTTTTTACCTGAAGGAGCAAATAGATATACTCCTCAAGTTTATATTGATAAACTTAGCAAACTAGAAGAAGTTCTTTCTCAGATAGGAACTGATGTTTCTCCTGATGGTTTGTCTTTAATTGGCTGCGCAGAAATAGAAAATGACGCTGTGCTTAAAGATTTATCTGCCACACCAAAACTTAAATCACGCAACTACAAAGTTGTTCACTACCACTCTCCTGACGAGCGTGGAGTGGATGTAGCATTGCTCTACAACCCAAAATATTTTACTCCCGTTTTCTCTGAACCTTTATTTGTTGATATTAAAAATACTGATGGTACTCCACGTTTTACACGCGATATTCTTTATGTTTCCGGAAAATATAATGGCGAAACCATTCATATTTTCGTAAATCATTGGCCCTCGCGGAGAGGTGGCGAGGAAGCATCAGCGCCTTATCGTATGAAGGCAGCAGGAGTGGTAAAAGCAAAAATTGATTCTATTCAGCAAAAAGACGGGGCTTCAAAAATTGTAATCATGGGCGATTTGAACGATGACCCTGTAAGCCCAAGTGTTGCTGAAGTTTTGGGCTCTGTTGGTGATATGCGCGATGTAAAAGAGAAAGGATTGTACAACCCATGGGTATCTTATTATAAAGAAGGAATTGGAACACTTGCATACAACGATTCATGGAATTTATTTGACCAGATAATTATTTCTCAACCGTGGTTAGAAAAAAAACAACCCGGTTTTTTCTTTAAAGAAGCGCGAATTTTTAAAAAAGAATTTATGGTACAAAAAACAGGCAGATATAAAGGATATCCATTCCGCACTTACGATTTTGGCAGATATATGGGCGGATATTCTGACCACTTTCCTACTTACTTGGTACTATACAAAGAGTTAAAATGACATTTTAGCATTTAAAAATTGATTGCACAGCATTTGATAAACCAAATAAACATTACAATTGTTATCATTTAAAACAAACTAAAAAAAATTTAAACACATGATGATTTACATTATTTCTATTGCCTTTATGCTCGTTGGCTGGTTGGTAAGCATGAGACTAAAAAGCAAATTCAAACAATACTCAATGGAAACATTGGGTACCAACATGAGTGGGGCTGAAATTGCCGATAAGATGTTGCGCGACAATGGAGTTAACGATGTAAAAGTTATTTCTGTTGAAGGTCAACTTACAGATCACTACAATCCTGCAAACAAAACCGTTAATCTGAGCCATGATGTTTACTATGGTCGCAACGCTGCTGCTGCCGCAGTTAGCGCTCACGAATGCGGGCATGCAGTGCAACATGCACGTGCGTACAGCATGTTAACATTGCGTAGTGCTTTGGTTCCAGTGGTTAGTATTGCCTCTACATGGGTTCCATGGGTATTGCTCGGAGGAGTTTTGCTTATCAATACCTTTCCTACTTTGCTGCTGATTGGCATAGTACTTTTTGCAACCACTGCTTTATTTTCAGTAATAACATTGCCTGTTGAGTTTGATGCAAGCAAGCGCGCTTTGGTTTGGCTTGAGAACTCAAGAATTGTAAACAACGCTGAACATGCAAAAGCTAAAGATGCTTTATGGTGGGCTGCTATGACGTATGTTGTTGCCGCTTTACAGGCTGTTGCCACGCTTATGTATTATGTAATGATTTACTTAGGCGGAAGAAGAGATTAACTATTGAGTTAAACAAATTTCAAACTTTAGAAAAGAGGCTGTTCAATTGAACAGCCTCTTTTTATTTTCTTGATAATAATCATTACCCTAACCACTAAAGTCTTTTGTTAAACTGCTTATTTTCACAAAAATTTTTCCGCTATGCAATTTTCTGATGACACCTTAAAACGCTTAGAACTGCTACAAGACAAGTATGCATCAATGGGTCAGGACATGAATTCTTACCTTGATGGTTTGCTTCTCTCGAACTATACAACCTATTGGGACTATGTAAATGTTGACACGTTACTTACTTTACAAACTCCTAAGACTGATTTTCCGGATGAATTGATTTTTATCATCTATCACCAAATTACTGAATTATATTTCAGGCTATCGTTGCATGAGATGGAGCAGATTGCAAACAATGGCAGGAATATTTTAGCCAATGGACATGATTTAGGATGGAAAGAATCAATTGATGTAAATTTTTTTATTGAGCGTGTTGCACGTATTAACAGATACTTTGAAGCACTCACCAAATCATTTGAGATAATGATTAACGGAATGGAGAAAGAACAATTCCGGTTGTATAGAATGGCTTTATTACCTGCAAGTGGTTTTCAGAGTGCACAGTATCGTAAGATTGAAATTTACGCCACATCGTTTATCAATTTAGTTGATAAAGATGTAAGAGCAAAATTTAATGATACATCTCACATTAAAGAAATGTTTGAAAACATCTACTGGAATAAAGGAGCAACAGAACTTGAAACAGGAAAGAAAACACTTACCTTAAAACAATTTGAAAAAAAGTATACCAATGAGTTTATAGCTCTTGCTGAATCATGTGTAAATAATAATCTCTGGAAAAAATATAAATCACTTTCAGCGCAAGATCAGCACAACCCAAAACTGATTGAAGCACTTAAACAACTTGACTTAAACGTAAATATTTTTTGGCCGCTTGTACATTATAAATCTGCAGTGCGTTATTTACAAGCCGGAGACACAGATATACCGGCAACTGGCGGAACCAACTGGCAGAAATATTTACCTCCCCGTTTTCAAAAAAGAATTTTTTATCCTGAGTTATGGACAGCCGAAGAAAAAGAAAACTGGGGCAAAGGATGGGTGGAAAAAGAAGTGCTTGGAAAAAAATGATGAATTATGATTGCAGAATTATGAATTAATTCTTCTTCAAAATCATTCTCCGTCATAACCGCAAACCCAATTCATAATTCTACATTCATAATTTCACAAATGAGTTACTCCACATTAACAGGCACTTTTGGTGTAAGTCTTTTGTTGCTTGCATTTTATTTAAATGCATCGGGCAAGCTGAAAGCAAGTGATAGAGTTTATTTGTTACTTAATTTTTTTGGTGCAGCAATCAGTTGTTATGCATCATGGCTGATAAGCTACATGCCTTTTGTGGTACTGGAAGGTGTGTGGGCATTGGTTAGTCTGCAAAAATTATTTAGCAGATAGTTACTACTTCACTGAACTCCCACTTTCAGTTTTTTCCGATGGCATAACAAACTTCAACTTACCATCAGCATCCTCAGCCATTAATATCATTCCCTTACTTTCAATGCCTTTTATTTTGCGTGGCGCAAGGTTGGCTATGATGGTAACTTGCTGTCCGATAATTTTATCAGGATCAAAACAATGTGCAATACCACTAACGATGGTACGTTGCTCAAAACCCATATCTATTTTTAGTTTTAAAAGTTTATCTGTTTTAGGAACACGTTCTGCTTCAAGTATGGTGGCAATCCGTAAATCCATTTTAGAGAAGTCGTCAAATGAGGTTTCGGGTTTAAGGTCTGAAGTTTTAGGTTCAGGTGAGCTTTCACTGCTGACTGCTAACTGTTGTTTGCTGATTTCCTTTGATGCGTGAAGTTTATCTATTTGCTTTTGAATGACATCATCTTCAATTTTTTCAAATAATAAAGATGGATCTCCGGTTTGATGATTTTCTTTTAGCAATAAATCTTTAATTCCACTCCAACTAACTTTTTGTAATTGAAGCATGCTGTAAATTTTCGCGGAAGTATTTGGAAGAAATGGCTCGCACAACGGAGCGAGGTATGCAGTTATCTGCAAAGAAATATTCATAATAGTTTTTACTCGCTCTGCATCTGTTTTTATTAATTTCCAAGGTTCGTTATCAGACAAATATTTATTTCCTAATCGCGCAAGATTCATTAACTCACTTTGCGCCTCACGCAAACGAAAGCGCTCAACCAAGTCGCTGATTTTTGCAGGATAACCTTGCATTTCGGCAATGCAGTTTTTATCAGCATCAGTTAGTGCAACGCATACAGGCACTTTACCTTCATAATATTTTTGGGTAAGCACCAACGTGCGGTTTACAAAATTGCCGAGTATGGCTACTAACTCACTGTTATTTTTTCCCTGGAAATCCTTCCAGGAGAAATCACTATCTTTTGTTTCGGGCGCAATAGATGTTAATGTGTAACGCAAAATATCCTGTTTGTTTTTAAATTCTTCCAAATACTCATGCAGCCACACTGCCCAATTACGCGATGTAGAAATTTTATCTCCTTCTAAATTCAAAAACTCGTTAGCCGGAACATTAGTTGGCAAAATAAATTCGCCATGCTGTTGCAACATCATTGGAAAAATAATAGCATGAAAAACAATATTATCCTTACCAATAAAGTGAATAAGTTTAGAGTCTTTGTTACACCAATAATTCTTCCAGCATTCGTTCAGTAACTCTTTGGTGGCGGAGATATATCCAATGGGTGCATCAAACCAAACATACAGCACTTTTCCTTCGGCATCAGCAACAGGAACTTTTACACCCCAATCTAAATCACGTGTCATTGCACGCGGTTGCAAACCTTCCTTTAACCAACTATCGCATTGCCCCTTTATATTAGACTTCCAGTTTTCAAAACGTTTTATGTATTCCTGAAATTCCTCCGACTGCTGAATTTTTCCCATTGGCAAATACCAGTTTTTGGTTTTGCGCATTACAGGTTTTGCTCCACTTAGTTTTGATTTTGGATTTATTAAATCAGTCGGCTGAAGTGATGAACCACAGTTCTCGCATTGGTCGCCATAGGCATTTTCGTTGCCGCACTTAGGACAGGTGCCCACAATATATCTGTCAGCTAAAAACTGTTTTGCTTCTTCATCATAAAATTGTTCAGAAACAATTTCTTCAAACACCCCTTTATCATAAAGCGTTTTAAAAAAATCCTGCGCGGTCTGGTGATGTATTTTATTGGATGTGCGTGAATAAATGTCAAACGAAATTCCAAACTCCTTAAAAGAGTCTCCCATCATTTTGTGGTACTTGTCAACTACTTGTTGTGGTGTAATACCTTCGTTTTTTGCTTTAATGGTAATGGGCACACCATGCTCATCGCTGCCGCAAATAAACTTTACATCCTCACCTTTTAATCTGAGGTAGCGCACATAAATATCGGCAGGTATATAACATCCGGCAAGGTGACCAATGTGAACAGGACCGTTAGCATAAGGCAGAGCGGCAGTAACTAAGTATCGCGACATAATTTAACGTTCGTGGTAAAGAGCTTAGCGTAAAATCAAGTATTTACATCTAAACAACCTAAACTATTTCTTTATTTTGCGCGAAGATAACCACAGTTATGATTCAACCCGATTTTTTAAAACAAGGCGATAAAATTGGACTTATTGCACCTGCAAGAAAAGTAACCAAAGAAGATTTGAATGATGCCATTAACTTATTGCAGCAGGAAGGTTTTGAAATTACACTTGGCAACAATTTGTACAAAAGCCTTAACCAGTTTAGCGGAACCGATAATGAGCGCGCTGCCGATTTGCAACAGATGATAGATGACAACAGTGTAAAAGCAATTTTATGCGCACGTGGCGGCTACGGCTGCATGCGCATTGTTGACGAAGTTGATTTCACACCCATGATGGATAATCCAAAATGGTTGTGCGGTTACAGCGACATTACTGTTTTGCACAGTCACATACACACCTACCTTGGTATGCAAAGCATACACAGTGCTATGGCATTTAATTTCAGAAAAGAAAAACTTAATATGCAGAGTTACGATTCATTCATGTCATCATTAAAAGGTGAACAGCTTTTTTACGAATGGCAAACGGAAACTTCGCTTGATGTTTTTAACAAACACCGCAGCATAACAGCGCCCATAGTTGGCGGAAACTTATCCATGCTTTATGCAAACATTGGCACACAAAGCGATATTGATACCACCGGAAAAATTTTATTTTTAGAAGATCTGGATGAATACCTTTATCATATAGACCGCATGATGAATGCTTTGCAACGCAGCGGAAAACTAAACGACATTGCCGGATTACTTATTGGAGGTATGACTGATATGAAAGACAATGAAACACCTTTTGGTAAAACCGCTCCCGAAATTATTTATGATTATGTAAAGGATATGGAGATACCTGTTGCATTTTCTTTTCCTGCCGGGCATACAGAAATAAATCAGGCGCTGATTTTTGGTTGTGATGCGGAGTTTGTTGTGGGAGAAAACTCATCTTTAAAATTCCTTAATAACCTAACACCTTAATAACCTAATTACCTTAATCCAAAATCAACCATGGCTCAGCATAACCAAACAGGCAAACAAGGTGAAGAAGAAACTGTACAGTACTTATTGCAACATGGTTACGAAATCGTAGAGCGCAACTGGCGTTACCAGCGCTATGAGATTGACATAATAGCACGCAAGGGAAATATTCTGAGCATAGTTGAAGTTAAAACCCGCACCGGAAATTTTTTTGGGGAACCTTACGAAGCCGTTACAAAAAAGAAAGAGCGCGCTCTTGCCGATTCTGCTGATTTTTATGTGATTTCAAAAGATTTGAATGTAGAAGTTCGTTATGATATTGCATCGGTTACAATTTTTAATGGAAAAAGTAAGGTTGTTTTAATTGAAGATGCATTTTATCCGTTTATGTGATTTGTTTTAAAATTATCCCTTTTAAACAGGAACAAATTGCTGCTGAACAAGAAAAACATCAATCACTATGAAATAACAATAAATTCTTACAACGTTTAAACATACTATCAAAATCGTATTGTAATTAATTTACCTTTACAGCGTTAATAGAGAACATTTAAAACCATTCATGTCCTTTAACACTTTTCTAATAAACATATTGAGGAGATAATATTTAGCATCAATTAATTGATTTAACTTATGATAAAATTTTTTTCTACCCTTGCAGGTTTACTGCTTATCTATAATGCTATGTCTCAATCGCCAACACTACAGGTGGTAAATCCTGTAAAAAAAATTGAAGTAACCGGCACTGCCGAAATGGAACTAACGCCCGATGAAATTTATGTTGATGTTACCATTCAGGAATATTACGGCAAAAACAAACAAAAAGTTGATATTAATGATGTGCGCAAATCTTTTTTAGATGCATGTAACAAAGCGGGCATCGCCAAAGAAAATATTTTCATCAATGGTATAAATGGTTACGATCCAAATCAATGGTACTGGATAAGAAAGAAAAAAAAAGAGCCTGATTTTATGGCAACATCAACCTTTACTATCAAATGTAATTCAAGTGCACAGGTAGAAAAACTAACTTCTTATTTAGATGACCAGGGTACACAAAACTTAAATGTTTCGCGCACCAGTCACAGTAAGATGGATGATTTTAAAAGAGATTTAAAAATAAAAGCATTGCAGGCTGCTAAAACAAAAGCAACTTATTTGTGCGAGAGCATTGGCGAAAAAGTTGGTAAAACAATTTTAATACGTGAAAATAACCAGCAAGTTTATCAACCGCAACCCATGTATAAGATGGAAATGGCAATGATGGATCAGCAAAGTCAAGGTGCTCCTACTCCATCGGGTCTAGACTTTCAAAAAATAAAATTATCAAGTGAAATATATGCTGAGTTCAGCATTGAATAAATACAAATAACAAACGGAACGCGATGTTCCCATAAAAATTTAATACCTATGTCAGACAGAAATTCACCGACATCCATGAACGAAGATGACTTAAACAGCGGTCAGAAAAAATTCAGACCCAAACGCAAACGTATTGCCAGAACCGATTCTCCGCGCTCAGAAAACGAAAGCGGAGAAACCTTTGAACACAAAACAGGAAGCACCGATGTTGATGCCGGTGGTTCAGGTTCTTTTTACGACAGAAGAGGTCGCTATGGCGATAACGAAGAAAGAAATTATTCAAGAAGACCATCATCCGGTGCCGAAGGAAACGACAGACCTTACCGCGCAGGAGAATACAGGGGTGGTGGAAATTCAAGTTCATCATATCAAAAAAATAATACCGACAGACCGCAACGCGATTCTTACAGAAGAAATGATGGCGACAGACCGCAACACAATTCTTACAGACGCGATGATGGTTATAGACCCCAAAATGATTCGTACAGAAGAAACGATGGTGACAGACCACAGCGTGATTCGTACAGAAGAAATGATGGTGACAGACCACAGCGTGATTCGTACAGAAGAAATGACGGAGGTGGCCTTAGAAAGCCATTTGATAAAAACAGGGATTCAAATTTCAGAGGAACCAAAAAACCGTTTGGAAAAAAACCAAAATTAGAACCGTTCAGTAAAGAAGATTATAAAAAGAAAAAAGCATTGGCGCATCCTGCCCCGCATTCGTTTGAAAGGGAGCCGGAGAATGACACCATTCGTTTAAATAAATTTATTGCTAACAGCGGCATATGTTCGCGCAGAGAGGCTGATGATTTAATTACCGCAGGATTAATTTCTGTTAACGGCAAAGTAATTACAGAGCTTGGCACTAAAATAAATTTGAGCGATATGGTGCGTTACAATAATGAGATTGTAAAAAACGAGCGTTTGGTTTACTTGCTGTTAAATAAACCTAAGGATTTTATTACAACAATGGATGATCCTGAACAGCGCCACACCGTAATGCAATTAGTAGCAAGCGCATGTAAAGAGCGAATTTACCCTGTAGGCAGGTTAGACAGGAACACAACAGGATTATTGCTGTTTACCAACGATGGAGAAATGGCAAAAAAACTAACGCACCCCAGCTCCGAAATCAGAAAAGTATATCATGTTGAATTGGATAAAAATCTTTCACCACAAGATATGGAGTTAATCAGTAAAGGTGTAGAGTTAGAAGATGGAATTGCCGAGGTTGATGACATTGCTTATGATGGTGCATTTGATAAACGCTCGCACGTTGGCGTAGAATTGCACAGCGGTAAGAACAGGATTGTAAGGCGCATATTTGAAAAAATTGGTTACGATGTAAAAAAATTAGACCGCGTGGTTTTTGCCGGGCTTGACAAGAAAGATTTACCACGTGGTAAATGGCGCTTTCTAGAAGATACAGAAGTGAACCACTTACGAACGCTCACTTCTGAAAAGAAAAAGAAAACTACCCGCACAAAAAAAACCAAGACTGAATAAAGGCTTATATGGACATAAACATAAAAGCGTTTACTCGTAAATCGGCCCGGAATAAAAAGAAGTACACTACCTTTTTAAAAGGACTTCATTCAAGAAAAGTAAGAGGTCTTACTCCGCTTGCAAAAAAGTTAGATAAACTTGCCTTTAAAGAAATAGATTGTTTAAAATGTGCTAACTGTTGTAAAACCATGTCACCTACATGGAAACCTGCCGATATAAAAAGAGCCAGTGATCATTTAAAAATTACCCCTGAGGCATTTCGTAAAAAATGGTTGTACAAAGATGAAACGGGCGATTGGCTAAACACAAATACCCCTTGCCAGTTTTTGGGCAAGGACAATAAGTGCAAAATTTATCATATTCGTCCTTACGATTGTAAAGGTTTCCCTCATATACACCACACAGATTTTTTAGTTGGAAGAGAGGTTAATATTCCCAACATGACCAGTTGCCCTGCTGTTTACCACGTAATTGAGAACATGTATAAAATAGTGGTAGAGAAAGACCAGGAAGTGTTGGACAAAGCCAATCACTTACATTTAAAAACACACTTTTAATTTTTAATGATTGAATATCCTGACATTGCTATTGTTAAATGGTGCGATTATATTGGGGGAGACAATAATGCGCGGATATGGCTTATAGAAAATAATTTCAGAGAACTTGCTGAGTTCTGGGATGCCTACGAAGATGTAGAAACCTCCTTTCAATGGTTAAAAAGTAATGGCTTTGTGCATCTTGCCGCATGCATTGATGCAATGAGTGAAAATGCTTCAGCAAAAGCATGGTTAATGAGATACGGTTATACGGATTTTGCTGCTTTTTGCGATGCATCTGAGGGTAAACAATCGGCAGTTTCAATTTTAGTTTCAAGCGGAAACAATCAGCTTGTTACAGTTGCAAAAAAAATATTTGATGTAACGCATAAGAAAAAAAAATCGTTATGGAATATTTTCAATTTCGGCAACCCGTTTAAATAAGCAAGTTATTTTTTCAAAAGTTTAATTGCCTTTTTTATACCTTCAACCAAAGCATCCACTTCTTCTATCGTATTATAAAAAAGAAAAGAAGCGCGTATGGTTCCAGAAATTTTAAAGCGCTCCATAACAGGCTCGGTGCAATGGTGCCCCGTGCGTACAGCAATACCGAGCGTATCTAAATACATTCCTGCGTCCAATGTATTAACGCCATCAATAATAAAAGCAACTACACTCGTTTTATTTTTTGCTGTACCAATTAATTTTACTCCATCAATTTCTAATAGTTTTTGTTCGGCATATTTTGCAAGATTTAATTCGTGTTGCAGTGCAGCATTTCTGTCAATTGAATTTAAGTAATCAATTGCAGCGCCAAAAGCAATTACATCAGCTACGTTAGGGGTACCGGCTTCAAACTTAAATGGAATGTCATTGTAGGTGGTCTTAGAAAATGAAACGGACTTAATCATATCACCCCCACCCTGGTAAGGCGACATTTCTTCAAGCAATTTTTGTTTACCATACAACACGCCAACACCGGTTGGTCCAAGCATTTTGTGAGACGAGAAAGCAAGAAAATCACAATCAAACTCCTGCACATTTATTTTTTCGTGAACAACTGCCTGCGCTGCATCCACGAGCACTAAAGAATTCGATTTACTTCTTACAATCTCTATTATTTCATTAACAGGATTAACAGTTCCAAGCGAATTTGAGGTATGAACCACTGCAACCATTTTTGTTTTTGCAGTAAGCAGTTTTTTAAATTCCTCTAAAAGCAATTCTCCATTATCGTTCATGGGAATTACTTTTAATACGGCTTTTCTCTCTTCGCAAATCAATTGCCAGGGAACGATGTTACTGTGATGTTCCATTGCCGTGATGATTACTTCATCCCCTTCATTCAAATTTTTCCGCCCCCAACTTGAAGCAACAAGGTTTATAGATTCAGTTGTGCCGCGGGTAAAAACAACTTCCTCTTCACTTTCTGCTACAATAAAATCCTGAACTTTCTTTCTTACATCATCATAAGCCTGGGATGCTTTTTGGGAAAGAAAATGAACACCCCTGTGAATGTTGGCATTATAAGATGAATAGTAATTTACCAAGGCATCAATTACCTGTTTAGGTTTTTGTGATGTGGCGGCATTGTCAAAATAGATAAGTGGTTTGCCGTAAACTTTTTCGGAAAGAATAGGAAAGTCTTTTCTTACTTTGGTTACATCAAATTTTAAGTTAGATAAAACCTCTGCAGTTGTCATCAGTCAAAAATTTCAAACTCTACATTCGAATGTAATTTTTCCGCAATCAGCTTTAAAAGAAATTCTTTTAAATCAGGGATGTTTATCTTTTCAATTACATCACCTGCAAAAGCAAAGTTCAAAAGCGCTTTTGCATCGTGGGCATTAATGCCGCGCGCACGCAAATAAAACAATGCATCATCATCTAACTGACCGGTAGTAGCTCCATGCGAACATTTTACATCATCGGCATAAATTTCAAGCTGAGGCTTGGCATACATATTTGCTTTATCACTCAGCAATACATTTTTATTGCTTTGGTAAGCATTTGTTTTCTGAGCATCTTTAAAAACATGAATTCGTCCGTTAAACACACCAGTTGATTCATCATCCAATATGCCTTTGTACAATTCATTACTCTGGCAATTGGGTTTTGCATGATAAACAGAAGTCTGGTTATCTATGTGTTGTTTCTTATTTCCAATATATAATCCGTTTAAGTGAGTAAGACAGTTAACATCATCCAACATCATGTTTAAATTGTTGCGAATTAATTTTCCGCCAAGGGTAATGGTGTTAATGCTGAAAACAGAATCTCTTTTTTGGTAAGAATAGGTGTGTGATACCTGGGTTGCGTTTTCGCCATCCATTTGAAAAAAATCAAACTCAATGGAAGCATTTTCCATAACTATAATTTCGTGTACTGCATTGGTAAAGGTTTTATCGTCATCGGATAAATTAAGTGTAATAAAGCATACGGATGCTTTAGAGTTTTTCCCGCCAAAGATTAAAGTACGCGGATGTGCAATAGTGTTGTTTCCGGTAGCCACATTCACGATAAAAAGAGGATGGTCAAGCACTACATTGTTTTCAATTTCTATAAAAATGCCATCCGTCATTTGTGCAGAATTTAAAGCAGCAAGCGAATGGTTTTTTGCATCAACATATTTTGAGAAATGTTGTTTAAAAACGGAATTTGTTTCGCACTCCGAAAAACAACTAATGTTTACACTCTTCGGTAAATCTTTAAGCTGATTTAATGATTCGCAACAAATTCCATTTTCAAGAACAATTCTGTTAGCGTCAGCGAGAAAAGGAAGACGGGAGAAAATTACATCAGGATTAACACCAACAGTAATTGAATCAGCAAGCAAATCATTAACATTAAATTTACCTGCAAGGTTGGTGTATTTATAATTTTCGTTTTTGGAAGAAGGAATTCCCTGCAGTTTAAATGACTCTAAACTTTGCGAACGCAATTCTTCAAATTGATTTAATGCTACGGTACACACGTTCTATTTTTCTTTTCGGTTTTTTCTTAATTCTTCAATATCTGCTAAATCTTTTAATCTTCCAGAAGCTGTTTTATTTGCCACAAAATCTTCATAAGACAAAAATCTGATTTTTTCACCATTAATTTCATAGTCCCCTGCTCTTCCATAACATTCCTTAAAATTGATTCCGCTTACAGAATTTAATATATCAATTCTTAACGGACTAATTCCAAAAAATTTACCTGCCATTGGGGCCTTATCCAAAAAATCATCTCTTGTAAAAAATCCTTTTGGAGCAGGAAACTCATTCAAAACTAACATCATCTTATCAGCATTTTCTTCCGAAACATCTATCCAAATATCAAAATCTCCGGTGTAACGAGGAGCACCATGAAACCCCAAAGCATAACCACCCACAATTAAATACCTTACACCGTGCCTGTTCAACAATACAACAAAATCAAAAAGATTAGGGTCTATTTGCATTTCTGTTGCCAACTACTGAAAAATCAATTTTTGCATTTCGCCAATTTTCTCCAATATAAGAATGAACCAGAAAAGTAACCGCTTCAAGACGTTCGGCATACGTTTTATCCGCCCAACAGGTATCTAACTCATCCCATTCCTCCTTTGATTTTATGGTTCCCACAGTTTCAAATCCTTTGCGCGTTTTTTTTTCTTTCATAATACAATAATCTATACTACAACTTCCTCTTTAATCCAATCATATCCCTTTTCTTCCAACTCAAGCGCAAGGTTTTTATCACCGCTTTTTACTATGCGCCCTTTGTACAACACATGCACAAAATCAGGAACTATATAATCAAGCAAACGTTGGTAGTGGGTAATAACAACAAACGAACGTTCTTTATTTCTCAATGCATTTACACCATTAGCAACAATTCGCAAGGCATCAATATCCAATCCAGAATCTGTTTCATCCATAATGCAAAGCTTAGGTTCCAACATTGCCATCTGAAAAACTTCATTACGCTTTTTCTCTCCTCCACTAAATCCTTCGTTAACACTGCGCTGTGTCATAGCTTTATCCATTTCTACCAATTGCATGCGCTCTTTCATCAGCTTTAAAAACTCCTTTGAGTCAAGGGGTTCTTTACCGTTTGCTTTGCGAATAGCGTTAACAGACTCTTTCAAAAAAGTTGCATTGCTTACCCCTGGAATTTCTATCGGGTATTGAAATGCAAGAAACATTCCTTTCTGTGCGCGTTCTTCCGGAGCCAGTTCGAGAACATTTTCTCCGTTAAAAATTATTTCTCCTTCAGTAACTTCGTAATCTTCTCTCCCTGCAATAACTGATGTAAGTGTACTCTTACCACTTCCGTTAGGACCCATGATGGCATGTACCTCCCCGGGCTTCACATCTAAGTTTAATCCATTCAGGATTTGTTTCTCCTCAACCCTTGCGTGTAAATTTTTTATATGTAACATTGTCTTATTTTCAATTTTTTATCCAACTGATCCCTCTAAACTAATAGCAAGTAGTTTCTGTGCTTCCACAGCAAACTCCATTGGCAACTGGTTAAACACTTCTTTGCAATAACCATTTACAATTAATCCAACAGCATCTTCTGTAGAGATTCCGCGTTGGTTACAATAAAATATCTGGTCTTCGCCAACCTTGCTTGTTGTTGCTTCGTGTTCAACTTTGGCTGTTGGGTTACTGCATTCCAAATAAGGATATGTATGCGCCCCACACTTGTCACCAAGCAATAAAGAATCGCATTGCGAAAAATTTCTAGCGTTAGTTGCATTACGGTTAATCTTAACCAACCCACGATAACTGTTATTACTTTTCCCTCCGCTTATTCCTTTTGAAATAATGGTGCTCTTTGTGTTTTTACCAATGTGTATCATTTTGGTGCCCGTATCAGCCTGTTGCATGTTATTGGTAACAGCAACAGAATAAAACTCACCAATAGAATTATCTCCTTTTAAAATTACGCTTGGGTACTTCCAGGTTATGGCACTACCTGTTTCAACCTGTGTCCAGCTTATTTTAGAATTTTCTTCAGCACATAAGCCGCGCTTGGTAACAAAGTTATAAATACCTCCCTTACCGTCTTTATCTCCGGGATACCAGTTCTGTACCGTACTGTATTTTACCTGTGCATTTTTATGCGCATAAATTTCTACCACTGCAGCATGCAACTGGTTTTCATCGCGCATGGGAGCAGTACAGCCTTCCAGGTAACTAACATAAGCACCTTCATCAGCAACAATTAATGTACGCTCAAACTGCCCGGTACCTGCTGAGTTAATTCTGAAATAGGTACTCAACTCCATTGGGCATCTTACACCTTTTGGTATATAACAAAACGAACCATCGCTAAACACAGCCGTGTTTAATGCAGCGTAATAATTATCCGTATAAGGCACAACGGAACTCATATACTTCTTTACCAGCTCCGGATGTTCTTTAACCGCTTCGCTAAATGAGCAAAAAATTATTCCAAGTTTACTCAGCTCTTCCCTGAAAGTTGTTTTAACACTTACCGAATCTATCACTGCATCAACAGCCACATTTGCCAAACGCTTTTGCTCCAGCAACGAAATACCCAGTTTATCAAACGTAGCCTTTATCTCAGGGTCTAACTCATCCAATGATGCCAACTCCTTCTTCGGCTTTGGGGCCGAGTAATAAATAATATCCTGAAAATTTATTTTTGGATACTGTACATGAGCCCATTCCGGTTCAATCATGGTAAGCCAGTGACGGAATGCTTTCAATCTAATATCAAGCATCCATTGCGGTTCCTGCTTTTTTGCTGAAATAAAACGTACAATATCTTCGTCCAAACCTTTGGGTGCATTCTCCGCATCAATGTTTGAAACAAAGCCCCACTTGTATTCGCTATTGGTAACCTCGTCTAATATTTTTAAATCTTCTGACACAATCTTTTTTAATAGTTGTAAATAACCCGTTGGGTTATTCTAAATAGGATTAATTAATGCTTATGAGTTTCTTTATGAGGTTTATCAACAAAAGTCCACACAAGTAACGCAAGTCCTATTAAACCTAATGTGATAAAGAAATACAATGTATCCATTTTTATTTACGTTTTAATATCCTGAATCCGACAGTTGCAAAAATGCCGGTAATTAAAATTCCAATTAACAATAACCCATACTTAGATACATTTTCAATTTCAATGACTGATGCAATTACGATTCCACCAAATATTAATTTTGAAATATCAAGAAAGTATTTTCCTAACTCTTTGTTAAACTCCTCGCTTTTCATTAATCAATTACTAAACTGCAAAACTTTCACCACAGCCACAAGTACGTGAAGCATTCGGGTTATGAAACTGAAATCCCTTGCCGTTTAATCCGTCAGTAAAATCAAGTTCTGTTCCTACCAGGTATAAAAACGATTTTCTATCGCAAACAATTTTAATTCCTTTGTCTTCAAAAACCTTATCACCCTCTTTTATCTCAGTGTCAAACTCAAGTTTGTACGACAACCCTGAGCATCCTCCACCCTCTACTCCTACCCTTATAAATGCCTCTACAGGTTTGCCGTCCTTTTCCATCAACTCAATGGCTTTTTCCTTTGCCTTTTCCGTTACAGTAATCATATTTTTTTATTCCTTTTATAGGTACAAAGATACACCTTTTATACAGGTATTACAAACACCGTTTGAGAGAGAAAGTTTAGTTGATTAATAGTTACTTTAGTCCGCTAATTTTTAAAATAATGATAGAGAATAAACATAGCCGGACCGAGTTAAGCGATTTAGGAGAATTTGGACTGATTGACCACCTGGCTAAAAACATAACTATACAAAACCCCGAAACCATTAAAGGCATTGGTGATGATGCGGCTGTCTTAAGCCTTGATGGAGAAAATGTAAATGTTGTTACCACCGATATGCTCTTAGAAGGCATCCACTTCGACCTTACTTACTGCCCCCTCAAACACCTTGGCTACAAAAGCATAACCGTTAACCTGTCCGATGTTTATGCCATGAATGCCACTCCCAAGCAAGTAACCGTTGCCATTGCCATCAGCAATCGCTTTTCGCTCGAAGCTATTGAAGAACTGTATGCAGGAATGTTATTGGCTTGTAAAAACTATGGTGTCGATTTGGTTGGTGGAGATACTACTTCAAACAAAAGCGGACTTGTTATTTCTGTAACAGCCATTGGTATGGCAAAAAAGTCAGATATCGTTTACCGAAACGGTGCCAATGACAACGACCTTATTTGCGTTACCGGTGATTTAGGCTCTGCCTATCTCGGATTACAATTGCTCAACCGCGAAAAACAAATCTTTTTAGAAAACCCCTCCATACAACCCGATTTCTCAGGCAATGATTATCTCTTAGAGCGCCAACTTAAGCCCGAAGCGCAGCGCCAATTGCACCACATTTTAAATAAAACAGGTGTAAAACCCACTTCCATGATTGATGTTAGCGATGGCCTTGCATCCGAGCTTTTTCATATCTGCAAACAAAGCAACAAAGGCTGTAAAATTTTTGAAGACAAATTACCTATCGATCAAAAAACATACGACCTTGCCCGCGAGTTCAACTTAGACCCTACCGTATGCGCCCTCAGTGGCGGAGAAGATTACGAACTGCTTTTCACCATACCTGTAACCGATTACGAAAAAATTAAAACCGAAGCCGATATCTCCATCATCGGGCATATTACCGAGACTCCTGATAAAGTTATGATTGATAAATCAGGCAACAGCATTACGCTAAGGGCGCAGGGGTGGGATGCAATAAAAAACTGACATCTACAATTAGCTAACCTATTTTATTACCTTTACTCCACCTAAAGCAAAAGCCATGCTTAATAAACTCTGGTATGCTCTATTACTTCTCCTCGTTCCTTTTAGTTTAATAGGGCAGGCAATCACAACTTATGCAGGGCATTCTTCTTATACCTCCACTCAACTGCGTCTTAAAAACTGTATAGAGGTACAACCCAATGGTTCTTTGGTTTACATTGGTTATCGCAATATTGGCTTACACATTTTTGAACCCTCAACAGGTAATTGGGTTGTGTATGATACACTCAACTCCAACATACCATCAAACAGAGTTACTGCATTAAAATTAAATGCTTCTAATCAACTATATGTAGGAACAAACAAAGGTTTGTGTCTTTTCAATGGTAGCAATTTCACTATATACAATTCATCTAATTCAGGATTAATTAACGACACCGTTACTGCTCTTTATAATACTACAGCCGGACTTTGGATTGGCACACAACAGGGTTTATCTTTTTACAATGGTACTGTATTTACAAATTACAATACCTCCAACTCAGGTTTAGTAAACAATGTCATCAACTGCATTGAAAAGGACAGCGCCAACAATTTTTATTTCGGCACCAATGGCGGCTATTCTTATTACGATGCTTCTAATTGGTATAATACCACCGTTGCAAACAGCAGTTTAATTTCCGATACCATAAAAAATATTCAATACATTTCTTCTAAAACATGCTGGATGCAAACAGCAAAAGGATTGAGCAAACTTAGCTATGGTAACATTATTTCTTTTACCGACTCAACTTGCATTCACCCCGAATATACTTCAGGCTTACACAATAATACATTAGGTATTTGTAAAAAAGGAACCGATTTAATAGGGTATGAAAATTATGGCTTATATGCCAAGCCCATAAAAAAAATTACAGATGATAACATAGTATTTTACTTTAACGATACAATTAATCCATTTAACTATGTAAGTACTTCACAAGGCATATTTTCTGCAATGGATAACAATGGTATTTTGTGGACAGCCTGCGCTTTTACTTTTACCATACCAAATCATGTTTTACTTTCATTTAACGAACAACTAAGCACAGGCACTCATCCACCAATTATGTATACTGGAAATGCTGATGACAGAAAAATACTTGCTGGCAACCTTGTTACTACAAGCATTTTAAACAGAGGCGATTTTTACTGGGATTTAAATGACGCAAAATACGAAGTGCCGCGTTGCTCCGGTAAACATGTAATATATGCCGGAGCATTATGGATGGGAGGATATGATCAAAATGGAACGCTACATACCTCTGCCATGACCTACAGACAATCCAATGGAAAAGATTTTTGGCAAGGACCACTTGACACTCTTACTGGCATTACCGATACAAACACCGTTAAGGCTTATAATCACATTTGGAAATTTGAAAAAGATACCATCAACGATTTCATAACAAACTTTTTAAACGGAAATGTTACTAATGGCACTTACCAGATTCCATCTGACATACTAACCTATCCTGCAATAGGCACAGGAAATTTTACACGCAATATGGCTCCATACATTGATTATAACAATGATGGAAATTATAACCCTTACAATGGTGACTATCCAAATATAAAAGGTGACCAGCTTTTGTACTGGATATTTAATGATAATGATACGATGCACACCGAAACCAATGGCATTCCATTAGGCGTTGAAATACACGGCTCGGCTTACGCATACTATTGCCCGCAGTTTACAATTAACGATACCGCAGGTGTTATAAACTACACCACGTTTTACAATTTTGAGTTATACAACCGCAGCAGCAATGTTTACGATAGTGTTTTTATAGGCGTATGGCTTGACACAGATTTAGGAGATTACGGAGATGATTTTATTGGTTGTGATACGGTATTAAATATAGGCTTCTCTTATAATGGCGATAATGATGATGGCACCGGAATGATATCTGGTTATGGAATAAATCCACCCATGATAAACTGCCAGATTTTAAAAGGACCTGAACCTAATACGAATGATGGTATTGACAACGACCATGATGGAACAATTGATGAGGCAGGAGAAACAAATATGATGAGTTCTTTTTTCTTTTACGATGGGCCAAACGGAACTCCAATGGGTAATCCACAAATTGATATTAATTACTACCAATATTTATCTTCACGCTGGATGGATGGGACACATTTAACTTATGGTGGTTGGGGATATAATACCGGTGCGCCAACCAATTACTTTTTTTCTGGTACCCCTTACGACTCTGGTTGGACAGAAATCAATGACGGCAATCCTCCTTCCGACAGAAAATTTATTGTTTCCTCAGGTCCCTTCTCCCTCGCCCCTGGTCAAATGAAATCCCTTGATTATGCCATTGTTTTTACATGGGATAGCACCGCTGCCAACGGGCTTAACACATCCATTGCAAAAAATATTATTGGTAACCAAAAAATAAAACAATGGTTTGATGCCGGTGTTCTTGATGATTGCGGTCTTTTATTTATGAACGATACTCCAGTGTTAAGAAACGGCTTTTATGTTTACCCTAACCCCGCCAACAATACCATAAACTTAATTGCAAATTTTGCAGGCACAGAACCATTGCTCTACACCATAAGAGACCTAACAGGAAGAATCATTGACCAAAATTATTTCACACAATCAACTTCGGTTTCAGTTAAAAATTTTGATCCTGCCGTTTACCTAATCTCCGTTTCAAACAATAAAATTTTTGCAACACAAAAGTTTGTGAAACAATAATTCCATTTATCATTCATTGCTTTTACTACTTTTACTTCACCTAAAGCAAAAGCCATGCTTAATAAACTTGCAATTACGGTTTTCACAATCCTGCTTCCTCTGTATATCTCCGCACAGGCAATAACAACTTATGCCGGGCATCCTTCTTATACTCTCGTTCAACTGCGGCTAAAAAACTGTATAGAAGTTGAACCCAACGGCAATCAGATTTACATTGGCTACCGCAATGCAGGTATGCATGTAATGCAAACCGCTACTTCTTCCTGGACGGCCTACGATACACTTAACTCTGCTATTCCCTCCAACAATGTTACCGCAATTAAGTATGTTGCTGCAAATCAACTTTGGGTAGGCACTGTTAAAGGACTGACTTTTTTTGATAACGGAAATTTTACCACTTACAACACTACCAATTCAAACATCATTAGCGATAGTGTAACTGCTTTATTTAAAACTTCAAGCGGTGTTTGGATTGGAACAAAGTACGGACTTGGTTATTTTAACGGTACCACATTTACCAACTACACCACTTCAAACTCTCCTCTTGTAAATAATTATATCAATTGCATAGAACAAGACAGTGCCGGTAATTTTTATTTCGGCACCAATGGCGGATTATCTTATTATGATGGAACAAACTGGTACAACTCAACCATCACAAACAGCAGTATCCTTAACGACACCATCAAATCCGTTCAATACATTTCCTCCAAAGCATGTTGGATAATGACACAACAAGGCTTAAGCAAACTCAGCTACGGAAACTTTATTTCGTTTACCGATTCTACCTGCATACATCCTGAATACACATCCGTGCGGCATAACCAAGCCTATGCAATAGCAAAAAGCGATAGCTCAATTTACACCTACTACAATGTTTATGCTTTTAACGGTTTCACCTTCCCACAAAAAATAAATGAGGATAACATTATAACACAGTTTAATGATACTGTTCATACTCCGGCAATTGTTATGCAGTTTGGAACGCACTCAGTTTTTAAGAACAATGTTCTTTGGACTGCGTGCTACTTTCCTAACACTGCTTTAGTAAAGTTTGATTTAGCGGCAAGCTTAGGCAGTCAAATAATAACAGCCGGTCTTACTTCCCCGCAGGAAATTTTATCCGGTAACTTAGTTACCACCACCATTTACAATCGAGGCGATATGTTTTGGGATTTAATGAATGACTCTAAATACGAAGTACCTCGTTGCTCCGGTATTCACTCAAACTTTACAAGCGCTCTATGGATGGGTGGCTATGATCAAAACGGTTTATTGCATACATCTGCCATGACCTACCGGCAAAGCGATAGTCGAGATTATTGGCCTGGTCCTTTAGATACCATTTCAGGAACAACTACAGTTGCAACCGTAAATGCTTTTGACAATATCTGGAAATTTGAAAAAGATACCATCAACAGTTTTATATCTAATTTTTTAAACGGAAATGTTTCTAATGGTACGTACCCTATACCTTTCGACATATTAACTTATCCTGCCATAGGCACAGGAAATTTTACACGTAACATGGCTCCATATATTGATTATAACAATGACGGGAATTATAATCCTTACGATGGCGATTACCCTGACATAAAAGGTGATCAGTTTTTGTATTGGATATTTAATGATAATGATACCATGCATACTGAAACAGGAGGAGTTCCACTCAAAGTTGAAATACATGGTTCCGCTTATGCCTATTACTGCCCTCAGTTTACAATTAATGATTTACCGGGGGTTGTTAACTACACAACATTTTATCGCTACGAAATTTATAATCGTAGCAACAACTATTATGATAGTGTTTTTGTTGGCATATTTAATCAACCAACCTTAGGACAATTTGATGATAATTATATTGGTTGCGATACCCTCTTGAATATTGCGTATATGTATAATGGAGATAACATAGATGGGAACTCGTTAAATCCGGGATACGGTATAAATCCTCCAATAATAAATTGCCAGATTCTTAAAGGGCCAGAAGCAAATATTAATGATGGAATAGACAATGATAATGATGGCGCTATTGATGAACTTGGCGAAACAAACATGTTAAACTCATTTCTACATTATGATGGTACTGGATTAACCGCAACTGGAAAGCCTGATGTTGCAGATGATTATTATCAATATATGTCATCCACCTGGAAAGACGGCACACATTTGACTGTTGGTGGAAATGGTTATAATCCTGGTTCTGTCAATTACACAAATTTTTGCTTTACTGGTGTTCCTTATTCAGGAACAGGTTGGAGTGAAATCACTGAGGGTAATTTTCCAAGTTGGAGAAGATACATTGCTTCCTCCGGACCCTTCTCCCTCGCCCCAGGTCAAATGAAATCTATTGACTATGCCATTGTGTTTACGTGGGACAGCACAGCAGCTAACGGGCTCAACACATCCATTGCAAAAAATATTATTGCCAACCAAAAAATAAAACAATGGTTTGATGCCGGTGTGTTAGGAGATTGCAATGTGCTCTCAACAGAAAATGTTTTTGCTTTGCCCTACTGGTTTCAAATTTTTCCAAATCCCGCCAACGATGTTTTACAATTGGTTACAAACTTTAGCAACAACAAAACATCATCCTACACCATTTCAGACATAACAGGCAGAGTAGTCCTGCAAAACGAGTTTGAAGATCGCTCTGACATTTCAATTAAAAATCTATCCCCATCAATTTATCTTATCACGGTTACAAACGGCAACAGAATATTAACCAGGAAGTTTGTAAAGCAGTAAGTGCTGCTGCAATAACTATAATTTAACTTCGTTTACCATGTATGGTAAAACAACTACCCACATCAGTTAAATTTTTTTCACTGCTTAATTTCCTTTTACTAAGCAGCTACCTGCATGCACAGCACAACCCCGTATTAGAAAGCTTTACCGCCACACAAACTAACGGCAAAGTATTTCTAACATGGGTTATGTCATCTGGCAGCACCTGCAACGGTATAGACATACTCCGCTCTACCGATAGCCTTTCATTTACCCCCATTGGAAACATAGCAGGCACCTGTGGCAGCCTTACCGTTGCTGTTACCTATCAGTTTACAGACAATAATCCGGTAAAAAACAAAACCAATTACTACCGGTTAGATTTGGGTGGCAATGGCTCATCACAAATAATCTCCGTACAAATTATTGATCTTTCAAACGGCTACCTCTTACTTCCCAATCCCACAAAAAACACTGCACACATTTATTTTCAAAACGATTTAAACCAACAACACCAACTTTCCTTTTTCAGCGCTAATGCGCACCATATAAAAACATTATCCACCCATCAAAACTTTTTTCAATTGAATACAACCAACATGCCATCAGGCATTTACTTTTTTACCATCACTAACAATGCAAACCAAATTAAAGCCCGCGCAAAACTGATAGTTGAAAACTAAAAAACAATTGACTTCTTCTGAAAATAAAATTAACTCCAAAAAGTAACCACAAAGAACACCAGGCAATACATCACAAAGTTCACAAAGATTATTGTTACAGCCATAGTGCCCTTTAATAAGTTCCTTTGTGGACTTTGTGGTTAAAGAAATAAATGCATTTACCTAAGAAGTCTGATGTAACTGTCAAACCCTTTACTGCACCATCACCTTGGCAGTATAAATCTCATTGTCATTAAACCCTTAGCAGAGGTTCAACCTCATGCTATTTATCCTTTTCTCCTCTGCTAAATAATTCAACATTTATGTTTGCCTAAAATGTTTAAGAAGCATTCCGTGCGGTGGCTTCTGCCAAAATGGTGCGGTTTATTGGCTGCCTGGCAGCGGGCGCAGCCTTGTGCGCAAAGGGCAAGCCTTTAAACTGCATTTTGGCTTGAACTTTTGCTCCACTTTTGTTTCAAGACAAAAGTGGATTAGAAAAAAAATATCAAGCTGAAAGTAGAATAAAGAAAAAAGTAAAATAGCTTTGGCTTAAATCATAGCTCCAACATTTGAGACGTTTGCACTCACATTAAGCGAACTACAGATTTTCCCAACCAACAACAAAAACCATCTTACAACAAACCCCTTTACTGCACCATCACCTTGGCAGTATAACTTTCCTTATCATTAAAAACACGCAAGTGATAAATACCCTTTCCAAATTCAGATAAATCAACTTGTTCCGTTAATCTACCTTCAATATTTTTTTCCATCATTTTCTCTCCCACACCATTAAACAACTCAACACTATAATTTTTTAACGATGGTATTTTTACACTAACCACACCATTAGCCGGGTTAGGATAAACCAACAAACTCGCATCCTTACCCTTAACCGAATTAACCTTTAAAACAACTGCCGAACCAATATTCAGCCACTCATTAACACCCGTAATAATTGCACCATCATAACCCGATACCGATGCCATATACAAACTATCATTATACACAGCGCCAACAAAATCGCTTATGTTGCTTACAGGCGTTGGCTTGTTAGGTGCTATTAACCACTCCCCAGCATTAACATCATAAGCCAGCGTATATTTTAAAGTTGCTGCACCAAGCCCTGTTGGGTCGCCTCCTGTAAATACCACCACCGGAAACGCTTCTGAGTAAGGCACCCCTGCCCCAAGCCTGCTCGTTGTTTGTGCAGGATAATCAGCAATTGCACTCCATGTAATCTGCAACGGGTTTGCAGGGTTAATAGTACCCAGGTAAGCATCGCTTATTGGCGCGCCCCCCGTTTGACTATATCCTCCTGCTACAACAATTTTATCTCCCCAAATACCACCTCGCAATCCGGCAGTAGCAACTCCGGGTTTAGGTGTGGCTGCACTCCATGTGTCATTTGCAATATCATAAACCTGCACCGAATTTATATCACCTGCACCATCAAAACCCCCAATCACATAAATTAACGAGTCGTTGTAAACACCACTTGCATAATCACCAACAGGTATTGGTATATCCGTACCGTTGCTCCACGTATCGGTAATAATATCATAAATACCGGTAGTACTCTCAGGGGTAAAACCACCCTTGTATCCGGCAATGGCATAAATTTTTCCATTAACCGTTTGAGCAGAAAACTGATAACGCACACTATCCATTGGAGCTTGCGTTAACCACTGCGAAGTTTGCAAATCAAACACCGAGTTTGTATTGGCTACAGCACCATTAGCCCCGCCAAATGCATACAAGTAACTGTTCCCGTTTGGGTAAACACCATCATAATAAAATGCCGATGCCACTCCAAAACTTGGTGTGTTTATTGGTCCAAGTGATAGCCATCCGTAATTCTGTAATTCATTCAACACCTGCACATCAAACGTCAGCACATCGTTGGTTGTGTCTTCGTCATTAATTAATTGAGAAGTTGCTGTTAAGGTATAAACCCCAACTGCTGCCGGTGTCCAGGGGTCAAAAGTTACCTGAGCAGTTGCCTGTGCATTTGGTATGGTAACTGTTTTGGTTGATGAATATCCGCCTGCCTCGGTAAGTGTAACATTAAAACTTCCTTTGTAAAGACTGTTGTTTTTAAAAGTAACTACAGGGCTTATAGTACTTATTGGCATTACCACATCCATTTCAAACGAAAGCGGTTGCACTTCATTTAACGGTACGTATATGGGTCCTGTCCATTTAAACATAACGGGGTCACGGAATAAACCAAAGATTGGATCCAACTGTGTTAATCCTCCTGCCCATCCGCCATTGTCTGATGCAAAATCGTTATCAGAAAAAACTTCCAAATCCTCACTAACCATATACCAATCGTTACCATTGTTAGTGCTTATGCCCGAGCCAAAACTGCGAATAGGGGCTGCTGTCCTGTTATAAGGTGATGTAAATACATAAGAAGAATCGGTGCCGGGCACATACGTTACGCTTTGCTTTTGCCCCACATTTCCTGTAATACAGTTTAAAGTATTCCATGTTGCGCCACCATCATTTGTAAAAATTAAATCGGTGGCAGTAGTTGCTGCATCCGCTTCACATGCCAAACCATTAGTGGCATCTTTAAATGCAATACCTCCAATAAAGCCGGTATAAGGAGTAGATGCAACTGTCCAGGTTAGCCCGGCATCATTTGTTTTATAAATACGCCCGAAGTTGGTTCCAAACCAAAGGTTACCGGTACCATTGGCTGTGTAAACATCTGTAACACCAAACTCTCCGGCATTGTTGGCAGGAATATTCGCCTGCGGAACACGAACCCAGTTTGTTCCGCCATCAGTGGTTGTATAAATTTCAAAATAACCAGCGTTAGGGTCGCCCATACAAATGCCATTGCTGGCATCAAAAAAATGAACAATGTTGGGAAAACCCGCTGGCGCAGCAAAAGTCGCGGTACTCTGGTGAGTCCATGACACGCCTCCATCATTGGTTCTTAAAATTTTTCCACCTCCGCTTAAATCAAACATAACTGCCCATGCCGTATCAGCATTTAAAGCCATTATAGAAGATGGGGCGCAATTATTTGCATTTGTGATTGTTCCATTTGTCCATGTAATGCCGCCATCAACAGTTCTAACAAAATTTTGAACAGGGTTTGATTGTCCGTTTCTGCTGGCAGACATTCCCCAACACACGTTCGAATCAACTGCATCAACAAACTGAACCCAGTTATTTACATCATAACCATTGCTCAGTAAATCTTGCTGCACCCATGTGCCTTGCGAATAAACTTTTGCACTTAGTAAAGTAATAATAATAAATGTTGTAATTTTTTTCATGCCGATAAGGTTTTAAGTAAGATTGATTTGTTGCTGTAAATATATATTTAATTAATCTGCAATTGCACCAGCTAACAATAAAAAACTATTTTTGATTGATGTCTGGCACTTTAAAAATCCGCTTATGAAAAAAATTTATCTCATTGCATTATTCTTAAATGTTATTTTAAACAAACCTGCAACTGCACAACCCCTTGGTGCTAATAACGCAACGTGGCATTTTAGCATTTACAATATTCTTTTCAATACAATTGATCCGGTAACAGTAACAAGTTCTGCTCCATTTGTTTTTATGGGAGATACTTGTTACTCACTATCCTCCAATAACACAGGGTGCATGACGGTAAATCCTTTTACAGTTAAAGAAAGTAGCGATAGTGTTTATTATTATAATACTGCATCCAACAGTTTTGTTTTGCTCTATAATTATAATGCAATGGTTGGAGATACACAGACTATATATGTGCCGGATTTTTCAGGAACAAATTTAAGTGTTCAGATGGTTGTAACTTCCACTTCAACAATACTTGTGAATGGCGTTTCAAAAAAAACTTATAGCATCACATACCTTGATCCATCGTTTCACTACTTTGATTTTGAAGGTACAGTCATTGAGGACATTGGCAACACTTCCTTCCTATTTCCTCAATATGGTTTTTGCGACCCACAGATATATGGATTCCGTTGTTTTGAAGACTCATTTATAGGTTTGTACAATACCCAACCATTCATTGCATGCGATTCGGTAATAAATGTTGGCATAAACAGTTTGGATGATGAAAATGATCTAAAAATATTTCCAAATCCTTGTACCTCTTCGCTTAATATTGATTGGGGCAAACAATACCATAGCCATATCAACTACAATGTTAAAAATCTTTTTGGACAAACTGTTCTCTCAGGAATTTCCGATTCACAAAACCAAATAAACGTTAGTGCATTCTCAAATGGAATTTACTTTTTAGAAATTGCCTTAAAAGAAAAAAGTATTACTAAGAAATTCCTGAAAACAGGTTTTTGATTTTTACTTTACAATCTTACTTCCATTGGCTTATTTGAAAAAGGATGTGTAAAAGACAATGCAGTAGCAGCGAGTTCTATTTTGTTTTCGTTTGATTTTGTTTTAGCGCCATAAAGAACATCTCCAACAATAGGGCAATCAATAAAAGCCAACTGCGCACGTATTTGGTGATAGCGCCCGGTGTGCAGTTCAATCTCAAGCAAGGCGCTTTTGTCTTTATTTATTTTTTGCGAATGATATGTAAGACTGCATTTTACAAAATCCTTTTTGGGACGCTCGCTTATTAATGCCTTTTTAAATTTTACATCTTTCTTTAAAAAATGGGTAAGTGTATCTAATTCTTTTAGTGGTTTTTTTTCTACAACAGCTTCATACGTTTTTTTTACTTTACGTTCTTCAAACTGTTTATTCAAGTTTGCTAATGCAGTTTTTGTTTTTGCAATTAAAACAATTCCGGCTACTGGTCTGTCTAACCTATGCACAATGCCCACAAAAACAGTTTTCTTTTTGGGGTGCTGTTGTTGTATATGCTGATGCGCCCATAATTCTAAAGATGGGTTTCCAAAATTATCGGCTTCGGTTTGCAAGCCGTAAGGCTTATTGAGTACAAGCAAATAATAATCTTCAAAAATAACCTGGGGCTGCTGCATTGTTTTTAATTATTTAAGTTTTTTCATTGGAAAAAACTCTTTTCTGAATTCACCAAACACAACGCCTTCAATTGAAGCAATAAGCGAATCATTAGAAGATTTTCGGTAAACAATTGCTTTCGGAAAATCGTGTTTCTCGTTTACAAACCAATACTCATCTCCTTTTTGTTGTGTAAAAACAAATGGAACAGCTTTGCCTTCGTTTTGGTCTTTAACAGAAGGGCTGTATGCAATAACACCATTTCGCTCGGTAAGCGAAACCACCTCTTGAAAAAGGGTATCATTTGCACTGTTGATAGTAAAAGCATGACCAACAAAAGTAGAGTCGTTTGCCTTATGCCATTCTTCAAAAAACATATTGGAGGTATCGGCAGCATTCCCCCAACTACCAACAATAAAATCCATCATGCCAAGTTTGTATTCTGTTTTTGGTGGTGTGCAGGATACGAAACAAAAGATTGCTGCTGCAACTAAATGGAATTTGAGTTTCATTTTTGTCTGTCTTAAAATAATTCTAATTGCGTTTTTTTTAATACTCCCTCAAGCTCTAACAAAAACTTTTTTCGCCATAAGCCTCCGGCATATCCGGTTAAAGAACCATTACTGCCGATAACACGGTGGCAAGGTATAAGAATTGCAACCGGATTTTTTCCATTGGCATTGGCAGCCGCTCGTATCGCTTTTTCATCGCCTAATCTTTTTGCTATTTGTAAATAACTTACAGACGTGCCAAAGGAAATTTTACTCAACTCAGCCCAAACACTTTTTTGGAATATAGTGCCATCGGGATTTGTTCGAACCGTAAACGATTTAATCTTTCCCTTAAAATAATCAGCCAACTCTTTACGACATTGAATGGAAATTCCATTTTCATTTTCTATAACCGGAACATCTTCAGCAAGAAATTCAACCTTTTTTACAAACTGCTCATCCGCAATAATTAAAAGTTTGCCAATGGGTGATGTGTAAACAGAAGTGAATTGCATGGCACAATAATAAACATCAAAATGCAATTATTATTTTCGGAAAAAATATTTGCATTTATTAATCACCAAACACTTCTATGTCATCGCTTAAATCAAAAGTAAAATCATTGCGGGCAGTGCTTGTGGTTTCTATTGCCATAACATTGGTGAAATTTTATTCGTATTACCTTACACGCAGTTATGCAGTTTTATCCGATGCATTTGAAAGTATTATAAACATTGCCGCCACCGGTTTTGCATTATACAGCGTGACTTATTCAGCAAAACTTAAAGATGCCGACCATCCTTACGGGCACGGTAAAATTGAATACATAGCTGCAGGATTTGAAGGTGCGCTTATCTTTTTTACCGGTGTTTACATTTTTATAAATGCTATTTTCAGTTTAATAAGTGGCAAAGTAATTAACCATGTTGAGGAAGGCATTTTGCTTACCACTATCACTACAGTTGTTTTGATGGTAATGGGATTACATCTTGTTAAAAAAGGAAAGCAAACAAACTCAGTTGTGATGATGGCTGATGGTAAGCATATACTTACCGATGTTGCTACCAGCGCCAGCTTAATTTTTGCTTTGCTGCTTTATAAGCTTACCCTGTTTACATGGATAGATGGAGCATTGGCTTTAATGTTGTCGTTCCATATTTTATTTAACGGATATAAATTAGTGCGTGAGTCGCTAAACAATTTAATGGACAAAGCCGATACAGCTTTGATTGATGAAATAGCTGTTTCGTTACAAAAAATAAGGCAGGCTAAATGGATAGACATACATAACCTGCGCATGCAAAAATTCGGACACTACGTGCATATTGACTGCCACATGACTTTGCCTTTTTACGAATCGTTAGAGAGTGTGCATAATGAAGTAAAAACACTTGAAAAAGAAATTAACCGCAGTACCAAATACACTGTAGAGCTGTTTATACATACGGACCCTTGCGAGCAGATACCCTGTAACATTTGTGCTGTAAGCAATTGCTCCTTCAGGAAAAAAGAATTTGTTGCGCAAGTTGAATGGAGTAGTGAAAATATGATACAAAATAAAAGGCATACCCTTTACTAATAAAAGAGGGGCGAATTAAATTCGCCCCTGCATTACACTTACTGCGGTTATTGAGTTTTGAGTTTAGCCACTTTTTTATTTCTGAAAGAAAAAATAAACGCTGCATCCGATGTCATATCCAATCCATCACCATATACATCTCCTCCCCCGCTGCCTTTAGATTTTTCTTCGCCAAGTATGTTGCCTGTTTTTAAATCAACCTGGGCAATCTTGTTACTGCTTTCCGTTTCATTTCTTAAAAACATTTTGCCGTTTCTTACATGGTAAGCAGTTACGTTTCTAAACTTATCGGAATTGTATAATTTATTTCCATCTTTTTTACTGTAAGCCGCCATGCCCTTATCACATACAAGTGCCACACTCTCTCCATTATCAAAAGCCCACATGGTTTTGCCTACTTTGTTTTTAGAGTGGTCAACATTTATTTTCATTTCACCGGTAGCTACATCAAAACCATAAAACTCATCGCCACCTCCGGCATACAACATGGTTCCATCAAAAATTAAATCGGAAATACGTTTGTCAAATTTTTCACTTCGCCAGGCTTTGTTACCCGATGCAGGGTCAAGTGCAAGTATGCCGTAGCCGCCTAAAAACTCGTACTCACTGTTGCGGTAAGTAATTATTTCTTCAGTGGTTTGTGTTTTAACAACCTTACGCTCTATTGTTTGCTTATTAATTAAGCCGCCTATTTGAGCAATAATTTTTCCATTGTTCTCGTACAAATGCGGCATGGCTGATGCTCCTGTAATTTTTTCTGATTCCCACAACAGTTTTCCTGTTTCTATATCATGCTTTTGCACATACTTAACTTTTTGTCTGTCGCCACCCATTACTACGTACACTGCATCTTTAGTATACAAAGGCGGAGCAATGGCTCCGTAAATTCCTCCATCCAATACTTTACCGCCATGTGGTCCACGGTTCCAGAAACCGCGCCTGGTATCCATATCTGTTTCATACACAGCTTTCCATAATTCTTTGCCAGTGGCAAAATCAAAAACCTGCAAACCATCCAACTGCACATATATTTTATCATTTTTTACATAAAGAGTAACTATGGGTTTACGGGTTACTACTTCTTTCTCAACAAAGCCAAAATATTTCTGACTCCATTTTACTTCACCTGTTTTGGCATTAATGCGCACCACCTGATTTTGAAAACCGGAGAACAAAGCTGATAACTGATTTGGTTTAAAGTTTATCATAATAATATCGTTGCTCTCTTTTAAATATAGATGTGCACCTATAGATCCTTTAAACTTATCGGTTTGCCAAATTTTTTCGCCTGTGCGTGCATTAACAAGCGTAGTAACATCTTTTTGAGAAAAGAAAAAGGCATCCAGTTCAGCAACATATTCCATATTATCATCAGTGATGTTCTGATATTCATTACTGTTCCAAAGGTTTTTTCCAGTTTTAACATCAACTACCGCCATGCGGTCCTTGCCCATTTTTTTGTCAAACAAAAAAAGTAAGCCTGCATCAAAATAAACGTATTGCATTTCGGGTTTGTTAACTCCCTCTTTACCTGTAATTTCTTTGTAGCGTCCGTTGTAAACTAATTTTCCGTTTTCGTCCAACAAAGTCATTTCATCTTTGTCGGTACCAAGTACATACTTGCCATCATCGCTCACTACTGATAATACCGATGCACGGCTTTCAAATTCCGATTCCCATGATACAGGAAATTCCTGTGCGCTGATTCTACATGCTGAGCCAAGCGCAATTGCTGTAATTAAAATTGATTTTTTCATTGTTGTAGATTTAATTAAATGAGTAAGTGTATTGTGTTTTTATTTTCTGATTCTTCTTTAGTTTAATATCAAACTGTAATGCTTTTACGTAGTTGATAAGTTCGTTTATAAACTTTCTGTCAGTTATAGTACATGATGATTTAAAAACGCTTTCTACCTTTCCCTTTTTATAAACGGTTATATCAAGTATAATTTCTCCATGAGGCTGATATTTCGCAACGAGTTTTTGAAATTCCTTTTCTGTTTCGGTATTTTTTAATTGTTGTTTTATGATATTGAGATTGCTGCCATCATCAGCAAATAATCCGGAAACAATTAGGAGAAAAAAAACGAGAAAGAAGTTTTTTCTTGTCATGATTTTTAAAGAAGCAAAAATGTTGTCTTATGGGCTTGCAATCAATACCCTGTAATTGGCAATTTTAACTACGTGGCAGCACGGATACTAATCAAAGATTCAATGTTATGGCCGACAGTTTAAAATGTTAACTTTAGGTCTTTAAAAAAACCGGTATGAGAAATTTAATGCTAATCCTGACTATGTTGGCAAATTGCCAACTGGCAATAGCTCAATGCTTTGTTACAATTCCTGCCAATGCTGTGGTTGTAAATAACGATACCACTGTAGGCATGGTAAACCAATATTGGTGGGTTTGCAGCGGTGATACGTTAAACGGATCGGGAGTTTACAACACTTACTATGTAGAAAGTGGTGGCTCGCTTGATATGTCGGGCATAGAAAAAATTGTTTACCTCAAATCAGGAGCATCTATTGATTGTTCAGGAATTGATGATACTATTTACTATGAATCTGGCGCTATTATTAATTGTAGCGGCAATCATGTAGATATACCGTGCAGTCAAATTATTTTTGATTACAGCAATGCACCGTCACCCGGTTGTGATGTAACTTCTACATCAGATATTAACATGTTGGGAAAAGAACTGAAAGTTTCTCCTAATCCGGCTTCCGATCAGTTACGTATAAGTTTTACCTCATCAAAAGCCGGAGTTGGTAAATTAATTACCAGGAATACGTTAGGACAAACAGTGTTATCATCTTCCTATAATTTAAAAATTGGCAAAAACAGGATTGTTATTGATGCAACAGGATTGCCTAACGGTATTTATTTTTTGAGGCTTAGTGCTGAAGGCTTAACAAGTTCTACAAAAATAAATGTGACACACTGAATTTTTTAAGGATACTGGTTGAGAATAAATTTTTATTTTCATCAAAAACAATTTGATGATGTTACAATCACAACCATTAGCAGAACGCATGCGTCCACAAAATTTAGAAGCGGTTGCGGGTCAAAAACATTTAGTTGGTGAAGGAAAAATATTACACACCATATATCAATCAGGCAATTTGCCTTCAATCATTTTTTGGGGACCTCCCGGTGTGGGCAAAACAACATTGGCACAAATGCTGGCGCAAAGAGCACACTTGCCATTTTTTACATTAAGCGCCATAAACAGCGGGGTAAAAGATGTGCGCGAAGTAATAGGCAAAGCACAGGAAAACGGTAAAGCGGTTTTGTTTATTGATGAGATACATCGTTTTAATAAATCTCAACAAGACTCATTGCTTGGCGCTGTGGAAAAAGGAATTATAATTTTGATTGGTGCTACCACTGAAAATCCATCATTTGAAGTAATACAGCCTTTGCTTAGCCGATGCCAGGTTTATGTTTTAGAACACTTAGGCAAAGATGATTTAGTTGAATTACTTAATAATGCAATTAATGATGATGCATTTTTAAGAAAGAAAAAAATTGTATTGAAAGAAGTTGAAGCATTGCTTCGCCTATCGGGCGGTGATGCTCGCAAACTTTTAAATCTTTTTGAGTTGGTGGTAACCACCATTAATAAACCAGAAACTGAAATTACGGATGATGTGGTTTTAAAAATTGCACAGCAAAAAATTGCATTGTATGATAAAACCGGTGAACAGCATTACGATATTATTTCGGCATTTATAAAAAGTATGCGAGGCAGCGATCCTAACGCTGCTGTGTATTGGCTTGCGCGTATGATTGAGGGGGGCGAAGATCCAAAGTTTATTGCACGAAGAATGGTAATACTTGCCAGCGAGGACATTGGCAATGCAAACCCAACAGCTTTGGTAATGGCGGTAAATTGTTTTAATGCAGTAGATGTAATTGGTTACCCAGAGTGCAGAATTATTCTATCGCAAACCGTAATTTATTTAGCCACCTCTCCTAAAAGCAATGCATCGTATATGGCAATAGAAAATGCGATTGATAAGGTTAGAACAGAAGGTGATTTGCCTGTGCCATTACATTTGCGCAATGCGCCAACTAAGTTAATGAAAGAGCTTAGATATGGCACCAATTACAAGTATGCTCATCAATACGACAACAATTTTACTGCGTTGGAATATTTACCCGAAAAAATTGCCGGTACAGTTTTTTATGAGCCAGGAAAAAATGCAAGAGAAAACGAAACACGCACTTTTTTGAAAATGCGCTGGCAGTATAAATATGGCTATTAACGCACAATTAATAGTTTAAAGCGCACCTGTTTATCAGGCTTTGATTTTTGTTTGTTTTCAATATTTTTGAAAATCTTAAAATTAATTTAACAATCTAATAACATGACAAAAAAATTAACTCTATTATGCTTTTTAACTGCAATTTGCTTAAGCCTTGATGCGCAAGTTGTAATTAACGAATTTTCTTGCAGCAACCGCAAAACTGTTTCTCCCTGGATTGATAACTATGGCGATAACAATGACTGGATAGAACTTTACAATTCATCTGCCTCCCCTGTAAATATTTCCGGTTTTTATTTAAGCGATGATTCTTTAAACAATTTAAAGTGGCAGTTCCCTGCAAATACAAATATTGCTGCCGGTGGTTTTTTAAGAATATGGGCATCAGGCAGAGGCACATCTTCAGGAACATCATATCATACCAACTTTAATCTTAAACAAACAAAAAACAATAATGAGTGGATTGTTTTATCTTATCCTACAGGGATAAGAATTGACATGGTTGAAATAGCACAAAAAACGCAAAAGGATCATTCCTATGGCCGCACTACTAATGGTGCATCAACCTGGGGAATATTTACGTCTCCGACTATAAACGCTTCTAACAATAGTCAAATTGCAAACACCGATTATGCCGACAGACCGGATTTTAGTGTTACTCCCGGATTTTACCCTTCCTCTGTAACAGTAGCTATAACCAGTACAGAACCAAATGCAACCATTCGTTACACTACCAATGGAACATTACCTACAACCACAAGCACCATTTATACAGGACCAATTACAGTCTCAGCCACTACTGTTTTAAATGCAATAACTTATAGCAGCACACCGGGCATACTTCCTAGTTTTATAAGGTATGCAACTTATTTTATTAATGTATCACATACATTGCCTGTAGTATCTATCTCTGGAACATCTTTAAACACACTTGCCAACGGTAACGATAATTTAAATCCTATTGGTTCATTTGAATATTTTAATACATCTGGGGTGCGCACCGCTAACACTTATGGAGATTTTAATAGCCACGGACAAGACTCATGGGTATTGAGCCACCGCAGCCTTGATTTTGTATCACGCGATGAGTATGGCATTAATCACTCAATTGAAGAAACTTTGTTTAATACTTCGGCACTTAACAATTACCAACGCATTATTTTACGTGCGGCTGGTGACGATAATTTTCCTGCAGATAACAGACAGGCGAATCAAGGCAGTGCCCATGTGCGTGATGCTTATATTCAAAACGTAGTGGCTAAATCAAACATGAGTTTGGATGTGAGGCGAGGAAGCAAGTGCGTGGTTTATTTAAATGGTGCTTATTGGGGGGTGTATGATTTGCGCGATAACCCCGATAACCACGACAATATTGAATATTACTATGGTGTGGATAAATATCATTTGTATATGTTAAAAAGGTGGGGGCAACAATGGAGCGAGTATGGAGGATTACAAGCAGAGAATGACTGGAACGCTTTGTATGCCTACATTATGAATGGAGCTAACAACATGGCTAACCAAGCCACCTATAATTATGTAGCCGACAGATTGGATGTGGCAAGCCTTGTTGATTATATTGCAGTAAATATGTTTACTGTTTGTACTGATTGGTTAAACTACAACACCTGTTGGTGGAGAGGAACTGATACACTGCAAGGACAATTAAAATGGAAGTATCAGTTGTGGGATAATGATGCCACCTTTGATCATTACATTAACTATACTGGTTTGCCCTCTACGTTAGCAACAGCCCCTCCATGCGATCCGCAAACTTTGCAAGGAAATAGTTTCAGCGACCCTGACGGACATATAAATGTTTTGCAAAAGTTGAGACAAAATGCAGGCTTCAATCAGTTTTATATTGCACGTATGATTGATTTATGGAACACTACATTTAGTTGCGATAATTTAATCCCGCAGTTTGACAGCACCATTGCTTTAATAGCTCCCGAAATGCCTCAGCAATGTACACGTTGGAATGGCAATCTTACAACATGGCAAAACAATCATGCAACTATGCGTCAGTTTATTATAAACCGTTGTGCAGCATTATCAACCGGGTTTATGAATTGCTATAATCTTACTGGCCCTTATAACCTAACAGTTACGGCTGATCCTGTTTGGGCGGGTAATGTTAAATTGAACTCCTTATTGTTAAGTGCCCTACCATGGAGTGGAACTTATTTTGGTAATATACAAACCTTGCTTGAAGCGCAACCAACCGGCAGTGCTCCTTTTATAAACTGGAGCGCCAATTCACAGGTATTTAACCCTAATGCGACATCTATAAACAGTAATATTACGCTCAATGGAAGCGATACAATTATTGCACACTTCTTACTTACTTCTATTGACGAAAACCCCAATTCATATATAGGATTAAGCGCGTCTCCTTCTGTAACTAATACTGATGCAAATATTAAATTTAGTGTACCACACAACGGACCACTTGCAATTAACCTTTATTCATCAACCGGAAAATTAATTGCACCGGTACTTAGCTCAGCAAACCAACAGCAGGGTTCTTACAGCCTTAACATCAATTTTACAGACATGAATCTTTCTTCGGGAATGTATTTTGTAAAACTTGATGCAGGTAAAAATGTAAAAACAGTTAAGCTGGTTTATAATAAGTAATCACAAGCATATTTTTTTACTAGTAAAAGCCCGTTTGATACGGGCTTTTTTATTTTTAGTGGGCACATTAGGTTGAATGTGGATTACTGTTACCAGGATAAAACAAAAATTGGCTTTTTATTTATTCTCTTTTAAAATTCAACATTACCCTGCCTCAATTTTTTTAAAAGAGATTTCATTTTTTTCTCTTTCAGCCTTTTCTCCTTTGCCTGTTTACCAGGTTTTGTTTCCTTCCTTGCTTTTACAGGATAAAATGCTTTGGTAATTAAAAAAATAAATTTCCTGCTTACCTTTTCTTTATTTTCTAACTGCGAGCGCGCCTCTTGGCTTGTAATTTTCAAAACACCATGTGTGCTTAGTCTTGCTGCAAGTTTTTCAAGTAGAGTTTCTTTTTGATCAGGTAAAAGAATTAGTGATTGGTTTATGTTAAAATATAACTCAGCTTTAGAGGCAACTTTATTTACATTCTGTCCTCCCTTACCTCCACTTCTTGTAAAACGAAATTCAACCTCTTTTAAAAGAAGCTCCGCATTAAAATTTTCCATTAATGATTCAGGTCAATATGAAAAGTATCAGCATCGTTCATAACAGGAAACGAATGGCGTAAATCTTCAAGTGTTTTCATCTGAAGTGTTACGGTTTCTAATTTTTGCAACGATGGCTTTGTCTTGCTTATTTTTTTTCCTAATGGATCAAGTACCATACTATCGCCTGTATAAGAAATTTTATTTCCATCCCTGCCAATTCGGTTAAGCCCCACAACATACGATTGATTTTCTATTGCGCGTGCAATCAATAACTGCTTCCATGCAAAACTTCTTTTCTCAGGCCAGTTAGCAATTACAATGGCGCAGTCGTACTCATTATGATTTCGCATCCAAACCGGAAATCTTAAATCATAGCATACAAACGGAGCTACACGCCATCCTTTAAGTAACACAATTAATTTTTTATGCCCCGCTGAAAATGTTTTATGCTCATCAGCCATGCGGAATAAATGCCTTTTATCATAATGTGCATGCGCACCGCTTGGATTCATCCATATTAAACGGTTGTAGTAATGGTTGTTCTCTTCAATGATTAAACTGCCACATACAGCAGCGTTTTTTTCTGCTGCAAGTTTTGCCATCCACTTCATACTAACACCATCCATTTTCTCTGCAAGCTTTTTGGCATTCATGCTAAATGCAGTAGTGAACATTTCGGGCAACACTATTATATCTGTGCTGTTTGGCTTAACCGATTTAAGTAAAGAAGAAAAATGTGCAAGATTCTTTTTAGAATCTTCCCAATGTAGTTTTGTTTGTACAGTTGTAATTCTGAGATTATTCATGGTTAAATATTTTAGTATCAGATTTTCAAAAGCTTTTCCGCAGCCTTCTCTAAGGTTTCATCATCTTTTGCAAAACAAAAACGAAGCAGTTTATTATCAATGGCATTTTTATAAAACACCGAAACAGGAATGGTAGCAACACCATTTTCTTTGGTAAGTTTTACAGCAAAATCAGTATCTCTATCATTGCTTATTTTTGAGTAGTCCATCAACTGAAAGTAAGAACCACTGCATGGCAACGATTTAAATTTTGAGTTTTTCATAAGACTCAAAAAATAATCGCGTTTGTGTTGGTAAAATTTATCAATACCCATATAGTTTCTTTCATTATTCATAAACTCAGCGTAAGCATGTTGAACCGGTGTGTTGGCAGAAAAAACCATAAACTGATGTACTTTTCTCAACTCGGTAGTTAAATTTTGAGGAGCAATACAATAACCCATTTTCCAACCTGTTGTATGAAATGTTTTACCGAAAGAGTAAACAATAATTGATCTTTCGGCAAGTTTAGGATAACGCGCCACACTTTGGTGTTCGTAGCCATCAAAAATTACATGCTCATAAACTTCATCACTTAAAACAATAATATCAGATTTGGATGTTATTTTTTCCAATGCAGTCATATCTTTTGCAGTCATAATTGCTCCGCTGGGGTTGTGCGGAGTGTTAATCATAATCAAACGTGTGCGCTGGTTAACTAGTTTTTTTACATCATTCCAGTCAATTTGAAAGTTTGGATATTTTAAATTTACATGTATTGGCACACCACCCGCAAGTTCAACTGCAGGCGCATAAGAATCATAAGCAGGATCAAAAATTATCACCTCATCCTTTTCTCTAACCAGCGCCTGTATGGCAGTAAATATTGCCTGCGTGCCACCGCTTGTAATAGTAATTTCTGTTTCGGGATTGTATTTGCATGAATAAAGTTTCTCCATTTTTTCGGCAATTCTCTCGCGCAAAGAAATGATGCCTGGCATGGGGGCGTATTGATTAAATCCCTTTTTCATGTATTTGTTTACAAGAGAAACCAGCTCGTTGCTAATTTCAAAATTGGGAAAACCCTGAGAAAGATTGATGGCATTAAACTCTGTTGCCATGCCGCTCATTACAGAAAATATACTAGTGCCGCTTTTGTGGAGTTTTGATTTGATGATTCCGTTAAATTGCATAAAGAAAAGTAAGCGACAAAGGTAACCCTTGCTTCTCTACACTTAGTACTTATTGAATTATATATTTATATTAACTCTAAAAAAGTAAGATCTGATTTTGCTTTTTAGTTTATCTTTTTATTTTTGCCGTCCCTTTGCACAACGGTGCATCTCATGACACGTGTTTTAGTCCGCCTATGGCGGATGGCTCGAGCCGGAAAAGATGTTTTCTTCCTTTGATAAAATTCGAAAAAGAAAGAAAACATTCCTCCTTAGCTCAGCTGGTTAGAGCACATGACTGTTAATCATGGGGTCCCTGGTTCGAGCCCAGGAGGGGGAGCAACCCCGCAGTTTCTGCGGGGTTTTTATTTTCATTCCTCAAACTCAAAAGTTTATACTCTTATTTAGAGATACTCTTTCAAGATTTAAAACTCACGGCTTATTATTTTCATCATCCGTCCTCTTTCCTCGGAAGTTTGTTTAACGCATAAAATCTTATTGATGCGTTCAGTTGTTCATGCAGCCCCTAATTCATAATCCTGCATTCATAATTTAATTTACCACCCCAATATCCACGCAAAGATTAATGGTGCAACAATACTTGCATCACTTTCTACAATAAATTTAGGTGTATTGATGTCAAGTTTTCCCCATGTAATTTTTTCGTTGGGTACGGCACCGCTATACGAACCAAAAGAGGTGGTGCTATCGCTAATCTGGCAGAAGTAGCTCCAGAAAGGAACATCGTGCCACTCTAAATCCTGGTACATCATTGGTACTACACAAATTGGAAAATCACCGGCAATGCCTCCACCAATCTGAAAAAAACCTACGCCTTTGCCCGAAGAGTTATTGCGGTACCAATCGCTCAGCCAAACCATGTATTCAATTCCGCTTTTCATGGTAGATGCTTTTAATTCGTTTTTAATAACGTACGATGCAAATATGTTTCCCATGGTACTGTCTTCCCAACCCGGCACCACTATCGGAATATTTTTTTGTGCAGCAGCAAGCATCCAGCTATTCTTCGGATCTATTTCATAGTACTGTTCCAAATCTCCACTCAACAACATTTTATACATGTACTCATGCGGGAAATAACGCTCACCTTTTTTCTCGGCAGCACTCCACACCGCATGTATGTGTTTTTGCAACCTGCGGAAAGCCTCTTCTTCGGGTATGCATGTATCTGTTACCCTGTTGTAATGATTTTCTAATAAATCCCACTCATCCTGCGGGGTTAAATCGCGATAGTTAGGCACACGCTTGTAGCTGTTATGCGCAACAAGGTTCATTATATCCTCTTCAAGATTTGCACCTGTGCACGAAATAATGGAAACTTTATCGTTACGTATCATTTCTGCCAATGATATACCCAACTCAGCAGTGCTCATAGCACCGGCAAGTGTTACCATCATTTTACCACCTTCGTTCATGTGTGTAACATATCCTTTGGCAGCATCCATCATTGCAGCAGCATTAAAGTGGAGATAATGCTTCTCCATAAATTTTGAAACGGGACCCATAATTATTTTTTGTTTGGTTTTATTGTTTTAAGAGTGGGCAAAAATAGAAAAAGGAGGGTTAGCTAACCCTCCTACAAATCATTTCGCTTTAAATTATTCTTTGGTCGCAATATTGCTATTCCATATTTCGCGATACATTTTTAATGTGTCGTTCTCAAACTTCCATAATGCAATAAATTTTCCTTTGTCTAAGACTACACCGACAGAATCCATAAAATCATAAATGCCTTCCTCAACAATAATTTCCTTGCTTCCAAAAATATTTTCAGCAACTATTTTCAATTTAAAAGATTTATTCAACCCATTATAGTAGTATTGTTTAAGAATATTTTCAATGCCACAAATTTTGTCCGTTTTTTCAGGCATTACGCATGCATCCCTACAATACATTTTATTGTAATGGGCTATGTCTCCATTAGTAAAACGGCTATCGTAAGTTTTATTGGCGTTTTCTATGTATGATTTTACTTTAGCTAAATCAAATACGCTTTGATCAACATTTGTCTTTGGTTGTTTACATGATGCTGTTAATGCAAATACGAATAACATGATTATGTTTCTCATTTTTTTTTGGGTTTATCATTCGATTTTTTCTTCGATGCTTTTGCAACTTTATTATACTCCAATGCCAGCTGAATCCAATAGTTCAACTTTTTTTCTGTACTTAATGCTTCAATGTCAACAAACACATAACCTTTCATAACCTTGCCTGTAAAGTCCATTGGCTTGCATCCTTCTTTATCAATTACCTCATCATACTTTGCAGGGTCAAGTCTTACCATCAGTCTTTCTTTTTCAACGCCTACGCACATTTTGCCGTTAACCATAAAACACAAACCGCCAAACATTTTCTTTTCTTCTATCTTTTTATGAGTGAGTGAAATAATTTCGCGGGTGCGATCAGCCAATTTTTCGTTGTATGCCACTTTAGTTTTTTTGTATGCTAAAAGTAGCCTTTTTATGTTTTGAAAAAATGGAAATAAAGTAACTACCTTTTTTTATAGCGCTTAAATTTACTTTATGACTTGCTCCCTTTAAACACACACGCCCGCTTTCGTCAAACACCATCCATTGTTCAATTTTGCTTTGTGATTTTATTTGTAAAAAAGAATCAGCTGGGTTAGGAGAAACAGAAATATCGTTTTGCTCTTTAAAACCAGAATGAATAACAGCTGTAACCAAGCATAAACTATTGCTGCCTTCATCATGACAATAAAAATTATTTACAGCAATATTGGTAAGTGTAGAAGTTTGTCCGCCTGAATATTTTATAATCAGTGAATCAATTATTGTTGCATTGCCCAAACCAAAGTGAACGCGTAAATCATTCTGACTTTGGAAACTGTTTTGTGCACTTACTTCTCTTGTTTGCCAATAGGTATTTCCATTAATAGTAGCCTTTAATTTTACTATTGCGCCTATTGCCGATTTGTTTGAAGTAATACCATTGCACCTGATGTTTACCCAATTGTTGTTATAAACAGAATCGTTTCTGTAAAGCGCCCGTGAGTTGCCAAGCCCATGAACAAACAAATCCACATCGCCATCATTGTCATAATCGCCATTCGTAATACCACAAGCACCAGCCATACCAAAACTTATTGCATTTGAAAAATTGAGTGAGCCATTATTCACATAAAGTTTTGAAGCAACTGCATCATTGGTAATAATCACATCTACATCGCCATCGTTATCATAATCGCCCCAGCAATTGGTAAGGTTTTGAGCTGTGGCTGTAAATGGCATCGTTTGCAGTGAATATGTTCCACTGTTATTAATATAGAATTTGGTTTGGGCTCCGGCATAATTTGTAAGGCATAAATCTAAATCCTCATCATTATCTGCATCAATAAAATTATAGCATTGCCCATCCTGCAATTGTGCGGCAAATAATTCTGTTGTCATTAGTTCCAAAGTGTCGTTACCACTTTCAATTTTTAAATTTCGGTAACAATAATCTGGTCCTGCACTGCCGCCAGGTCCGCTTGCCATAAACAAATCCATATCACCATCTAAATCAAAATCGCTCCAGTATGGTACTGTATAAGGTCCAATGTTGTCAGTTATTTCATATCCGGTGATATATTGTGGTGTAATTGAATTTGCAGTATTCAGGTAAAGTTTAGCCGGAAAAGGTCCGGGTGTGTGAAATGTTCCTGCATGTGCAAAAACAAAATCTAAATGCGCATCATTATTCCAATTACCAATGGCGCAACCCCATGCCGGAAAAGAATTAAGGCTGTCTATTTGTGATGATACATCTGTAAAATTTCCTATGCCATCATTCAAATAAACACCCGATGGTTTTTGTGCAACAATACAATCTATATCACCATCATTATCTAAATCGGCCCAGCTTGCGCCACCAGGGTTTTGTTGTGGTGTAAAAGGAAGGTTAGGCAACGAAACAAACGTACCGGCACCATCATTTCTGAAAAGGCGGTTGGGGGCAGCATACAAATCAAGGTCGTGGTCATTGTCCAAATCAATCCAGGCTGCGCCTTTATAGTAGCCCGCTGTAGTAAACGTTGTTACCGGGTTTGTGGCATCAACCACTTTTGTAAAGCCTCCTTGTGCAAAGGCTGATGATGAAAATGCAAGTATTGCATTAAACAGAAATAATTTTTTCATTTTGATAAAGTTTTTTGTTTACACAAATGACTCTATCAAATACAAAAACGTGGTTAAGTTTTATAAAGATTTACTGATTTACCGGTTCAAATGAGTTAGCATTCCTGAATTCGGTGGGAGTTTTCCCGGTAGCTTTCTTAAACGTGTTGTTGAATGACACCTTGTTATTAAAGCCCACCATGTAAGCTACGTCAATTACATTTAATTCCTTTTTTGATTTTTCTGCAAGCAACATTTTGGCTTCGGCAATACGTAGTGAATTGATGTATTCAAAAAAACTCATTCCTTTTTGCTCATTAATAACCTGCGATAAATAATGTTTTGATGTACCCACCTCATCAGCTAATGTATCAAGCCTAAGCTCGCTGTTGCGATAAAGTTTTTTGCTGCCCATAACTTCGTCCAATAATCCTGCTATTTCGTTACTAACCTCTATATCCAATGCCGAGTTTTTGTATCGCTGCGGTTCCGCCACAGCTTCCTTAAGTGTAAATCCGCTAAAAACTTTGGGCTGCAAATAACCAAACCATGCTATAAAATAGATGGTAAACATCATGCTAAAGGAAATCATATAATCCCATTCGGAATTAAAAAACGGAAATTTTACCAAAATAAAATACGAAGTGTAGCTTGCAATAAAACCAATATATAAACCTGTCAGCCAGTTAAACCATGTACGCACTTCACTGTTTGTCTTACTCAGTCCATTAAACATTTTAAAAATCCAAAAAGCATATAAACTCATATGCGCAATTTTAACCCAGTGCACAGGAATGTTGCGCATAAACTTTGGCCAGTAAAATAAGCTGGGGTAAACACGTTCTCCCATCATCCATGCCTGTTTTACTTCGGCAGTTGACAAATACCTTGGCAACATGTAAATAATAAGGAGTGCAAATGGCAGAAAATGCCAAAGATCCTTTTTAGAAAATTGATGTTGCAAAAAAACCTTTTGAAAATAGAGAAGAAGAATAACCCCAAATAAAAAAGGAAACCCATCACTAAGCTGCATAAAGTGTGGGAAGTAATAAAGGTACTTTGTCCAATACATCACATATTCAACAAGGGTAATGGAAAAAAGAAAAGTTAATAAAGCAAGTAGAAGATTTGCAGTTCTGTTTTCCTTTTTAACAAAGAAAAAAACAATAGAAACAAAAATGCCTTGTATGGCAGCAAACAAAAAAATGGTAGTCCATGTATTGAAAGATGGTGATTGCATTGGTTCAAAGAAAATACAAATGGAAACAAAACTGGTAAAATCTTATAATAATTTACCTTTTAGCTCAGGGTTTAGCTAGTTTGTTTTAACTCTTTATGCTTTATGTTGTTATTTGCAGCATGATTACATTAATCTCCTCAACAAATAATTCCGATAGCCATACCAAAATAATAAGTCGTATTTATTTTGACGAATTAAAAAAGCATACCAATGATGTTTTGTTTTTTAGCCTTGAAGAATTGGACGGACTTACCATTAACAATTTTATGTATAACAATAAAATTGATGGATTGCTTGACTTACAGGAAAGATATATAACCCCGGCACAAAAATTTTTATTTGTGATCCCTGAATATAACGGAAGTTACCCCGGCATTTTAAAATTGTTTATTGACGCATTAGATGTAAAGTTAAGTATGTATGGTAAAAAAGCAGGTATTGTGGGTGTTGCAACAGGCAGGGCAGGTAACCTTCGCGGCATTGACCATCTTACTGCTGTATTACATCACATGCAGGTAACAGTGTTGCCTAAATATTTTCCGTTATCAAATGTGCAGCATGAATTGGACGAAAACAATAACTTAAAAAATACGCAAACCATAAAAGTATTGCAGCAACATGCCGCAATGCTTATTAATTTTTGAACTAAAGCAGGTCTTTTAGATCAACCAAAAACTTTCGCACCTTCATTAGTGATTCCTTTACATCCATTTCGCCCTGTACTTCTTCAGGGTTAAAAAGAATTTTTTTGCGTGCGCCTTCCAAGGAATAGCCTTTGTCCTTTACAAGATGCTTTATTAGTCTCAGTAATTCAATATCGTCTTTAGAATAAAACCTATCACCTCGTTTGCCTTTACGCGGGCGGAGCATTTCAAAATGTGTTTCCCAAAAACGAAGGTTTGAGTTATTTACATTTAACTCCTTGGCAACTTCGCCAATAGTGAAAAAATTTTTTGCTAGCGCGTATTCTTTAACAGGCATAATATCCTTTTTAATCAAACGACTGATTTTCCCTACTCGCAATCTCAATCACTTTTTCGTATTGCTCGGCAGTTAAGTCGTTATAAAAATAATTCACCGGGTTTATTTTACTGTTGTTTCTGATAACCTCATAATGCAAGTGCGGTCCGGTACTGCTGCCTGTGCTGCCTACATATCCAATTACATCGCCACGGTTAATCTTTTGTCCCTGCTTAACTGCAATTTTGCTCATGTGTGCATACAACGTCATATAACCATAACCATGGTTAATTACCACGTTATTGCCATACCCTCTGCCATCATATTCCACTCTGCCAACTGTTCCGTTTCCGGTTGAATATATTTCTGTACCTACAGGAGCCGTAAAATCAATGCCGCTGTGCATAATGCGTGTTTTATAAATGGGATGAATGCGGTAGCCAAAGCCCGAAGCTATACGGGTTAAATCTTTATTTGCTACAGGTTGAATAGCAGGAATTGATGCAAGTAACACTTTTTTGTTTTTAGCCAATTCAAAAACCTCGTCAAAAGATTTTGATTGCACATAGAGTGATTTTTCAAGTTTGTCAATTTTCTTAGTAGTAGCAATCATCAACTCACTGTTATCAAACCCCTCAAGGGTTTTATACTTATCAACCCCGCCATAACCTGCCTGCCTTACAGTTGAAGGAATAGGTTCAGCTTCGAAAATTACGCGGTAAATATTGTCGTCATGTTCTTGCAACTGTGCAAGTACACGCTCTGCCCTTTCACTGCGCTGCTGTAGCAAATCGAATTGAAACTGCATCAAACTTATCTCTCTTTTTAACTGCCTTTCTTTAGGAGAATCTAAAAACTTATAGGCAAGTGCAATAATTACAGAGCTAAATACTGCAGCAGTAGCCAGCCAACCCAGCACTTGTAAAAAGCGCTTTTTAAAGCTCACCACCACCTTTTCGTACTTGAGAGAATGTGTATTAAAATAATATTTAGCCTTTGGCAACCTATGTAAAAATTTAAATTTGCGCCTCTAAAATAGTTATTTGCAATTATAGTTTTGAGTTGCGAGTTTTTAGTTATGCGTTTTGAGGCGACAGGTTGTTGAGTTAAGAACAGTAATTCAGGTTATTCATCAGTTAGAAAATCAAATCTCTTGAACGTATTTTGAACTCCGTTCGCTACAAAATTTCAGGGCGCGAAACACGAAACTCAAAACCCCAAACTACAAACTCCCCACTAAAATGACATCCCACGAAATACGAAAAACGTTTCTCGATTTTTTTAAATCCAAAGGGCATGAGATTGTTGCTTCTGCTCCCATTGTTGTAAAAAATGATCCTACTTTAATGTTTACCAATGCGGGAATGAATCAGTTTAAAGATTTATTTCTTGGCAACGAAAAACCAAAATACAAGCGGGTTGCTGATACACAGAAATGCTTGCGTGTATCCGGCAAGCATAATGATTTGGAGGAAGTAGGGGTAGATACTTATCACCATACTATGTTTGAAATGTTAGGTAACTGGAGCTTTGGCGATTATTTTAAAAAGGAAGCAATAGCATGGGCATGGGAATTATTAACTAATGTTTACAAACTGCCCAAAGACCGCTTGTATGTTACCGTGTTTGAAGGCGATTCGAAAGAGAAGCTTGCATTTGACCAGGAAGCGTATGATTGCTGGAAACAATTTATTGCCGAAGACAGAATACTTCGCGGAAATAAAAAAGATAATTTTTGGGAGATGGGCGAAACCGGTCCGTGCGGTCCGTGTACTGAAATACATGTTGATTTGCGCACTGATGATGAAAGAAAAAAAACAGATGGAAAAAACCTGGTAAACAATGATCATCCGCAAGTAGTTGAAATTTGGAACAATGTGTTTATGGAGTTTAACCGCAAAGCTGATGGTTCGTTGGAATATTTGCCAGCTAAACATGTTGACACAGGCATGGGCTTTGAGAGGCTGTGTATGGCGTTGCAGCAAAAAAAATCTAATTACGATACCGATGTTTTTCAGCCATCCATTAATTACATAGCGGCTATGAGCGACTATGAATATGGCAAAGATGAAAGAACAGATATTGCCATTCGTGTGATGGCTGATCATATTCGCGCCATTTCTTTTTCTATTGCCGATGGGCAGTTGCCCTCAAACAACAAAGCCGGTTACGTTATTAGGAGAATTTTACGCAGAGCCGTACGTTATGCCTTTACATTTTTAAAGTTGCGAGAACCCTTCTTAAATCGTTTAGTGCCTTTGCTTGCCGACCAGTTTGCCGATGTGTTTCCTGAACTGAAACAACAACAAGATTTTGTGCAAAGAGTAGTTACCGAGGAGGAATTATCCTTCCTTCGTACTTTGGAAACAGGCATTAAAAAATTTGAAGCATACAAAGACACTCTTGTAAAAGGCGATTTTGCGTTTGAGTTGTATGATACTTATGGTTTCCCCATTGACTTAACTCAGTTGATGGCGCGTGAAAAAAATATGCAGGTTGACATGACTGGTTTTGAAAAATGCTTATTAGAACAAAAAAACCGTTCACGAAAAGATGCTGAAGTTGAAACGGAAGATTGGAATATAATTGCTGATGGCGACAAAACTGAATTTGTGGGTTATGACGAGTTATCGTCATTATCAAATATTTTACGCTATCGCAAAGTAACTGCCAAGGGCAAGGAGTTGTATCAGATTGTTTTAGATAAGACTCCTTTTTATGCTGAGAGTGGCGGACAAATTGGTGATAGCGGCAAACTAATTAGTAATGATGGTAACACAATAATTGAAATTGTTGATACCAAAAAAGAAAACAATCTGATTATTCATATTGCCACTTCAATTCCGGCAGGACTTAAAGGTAGTTTTACAGCTAAGGTAAACGAAGCTAAACGCACAGCTGTTACACGCAATCACTCAGTAACTCATTTAATGCACTCCGCTTTAAGGCAAGTGTTGGGTAAACATGTTGCACAAAAAGGCTCATTAGTTAATGAGCAGCAAACACGTTTTGATTTTTCGCACTTTGCAAAGGTTAGTGATAGCGAAATCAGAAAAATTGAAAATATTGTAAACGAAAAAATCAGGGAGAATATTTCTCTTGACGAAAAAAGAAACGTACCCATTAAACAAGCAATGGATGCGGGAGCAACAGCTTTGTTTGGCGAAAAATATGGCGACTTTGTGCGTGTAATTACTTTTGATAAAAAATTTTCTGTTGAGTTGTGCGGTGGCACGCATGTACCATCAACGGGGGAAATTGCTTTGTTTAAAATTACAGGCGAATCATCTGTTGCTGCTGGTGTTCGCAGGGTTGAAGCTATTACTGCACAAAATGCAATTGATTATTACAAACAACAAGACGAATTGCTGGATGCTGTAAGAGTTGCGCTTAATAACCCGAAAGATGTTGTAAAAGGAATTGAAGCATTAATTAAAGAAAACGAAGACCTTAAAAAAGCTACCGAAGAAATTAACAAACAAAAAGCACAACAAATAAAAACCCAATTGCTCTCTAAAGTTAAAGCTGTTAATGGTATGAATGTAATTATCGAACATGCTAACCTGAATGCCGAATTACTCAAGAACATTTCTTTTGAAATAAAACAGCAGGTTGACAATCTTTTCATGTTGCTTGCAAGCGAAATTGATGACAAACCATTTTTATCTCTTATTATTTCGGAAAATATTGTGAAGGATAAAAACCTGAATGCATCTAACATCATTCGGGAACTTGCAAAAGAAATACAAGGTGGCGGTGGCGGACAACCCTTTTATGCTACGGCAGGGGGCAAGAAAAAAGAGGGATTGAAAGATGCGATGATTAAAGCAGAATCATTATTAAAATGATCTTCGTAAAATTTTGCGAGAAACAAACTACTACATTGAAAGAGCAACGAACCACCGAAAAAGACTCGCGTTACAATCATTTAGAAAAAATGACCGTAATGGATTTACTTTTAAATATTAATAAAGAAGATAAAACGGTACCGCGTGCTGTAGAAAAAGCTATTCCGCAAATTGAAAAATTAGTAACCATAGTTGCAAAAAAACTCAGAACCGGTGGCAGGCTTTTTTATTTGGGTGCAGGCACAAGCGGCAGATTAGGAATTGTGGATGCAAGTGAATGCCCTCCAACCTATGGTGTGCCACATGGCTTGGTAATAGGCTTAATTGCCGGTGGCGATGGAGCTATACGTAAGGCAGTTGAATTTGCCGAAGATGATTTAATGGGCGGCTGGAATGATCTTAAAAAATGTAAAGTGACTAAAAAGGATGTGGTGGTAGGAATTGCCGCATCTGGCACAACACCTTATGTGGTTGGAGCATTGCAGCAGTGCCAAAAAAATAAAATTATTACAGGCTGCATAGTTTGTAATAAAAATTCTGCTGTTGCTGCTAATGCCAATTATCCGGTTGAAGTTATAGTGGGTCCTGAGTTTGTAACCGGCAGCACACGCATGAAATCAGGCACAGCACAAAAATTAGTGTTAAACATGCTTACTACAAGTGTAATGATTAAGCTAGGAAGAGTAAAAGGAAATAAAATGGTTGACATGAAACTCTCCAACAAGAAGTTAATTAACCGTGGAGTAAGAATGATAATAAACGAAATTGGAGTTACTCAGGCAGAAGCTGATAAACTTTTAAAGAAATATGGAAGTGTGAGGAAAGCTATTGTAAATTATAAATGATGGGTTATGAATTAGTGCATGGGATGCAAAATGAAATATATAATACCTCTGATAACATATTTACAAGAATACGATTAGTAAATTCGCGCGATTCTCTATAAGAACGATGCAGGATATAGAACCATATTACAACTGGCGCGAACTTTATGATTCATCAAAAGATCAGCGCTCGCCATTTTATGGAAGGGAGTATAGCGAATTTGAATATTCCAACACCATTTACAATTACTATATACACCCACAGTGGGATGAATTTGGTTCCTCAACTCTGTACTTAAAAGTTTTGTTTGTTGATTATGACCTACGCTTTGCTATTATAGAGTTTATTGGTGAATGGAACGATGCCATTAATAATGACATTATGATTTTAAAACGTGATGTAATTGAAGCCATGATGCGTGAAGGCATCAATAAGTTTATGCTCATAGGCGAAAATGTTTTAAACTTTCACACATCTGATGATTGCTATTACCAGGAATGGTATGACGAAGTTTTTGAAGACGAAGGTTGGATAGCCGCAATAAACTTCAGACAACACGTTATAGATGAGTTCACTAAAAGCAACATTGATTACTATTTTGTATTAGGTGGCGAACTCAATGAAATGAGTTGGCGCAACTACCGCCCACAGCATCTATGCAAAAAAATTGAAGGGTTAATAAGACATCGGATAGGCAGTTGAGTTAAAGGCTTTTTTAGCCTATTTTTCCTGCTTCAATGAAAATATTCATCAAACTTTTTTTTGTTTTCTTTATTGTTTTTGGTCAATTGTTTGCACAGGATACAATAGGGAAAACCTACCAAGGAATTGCATCCTTCTATGCTAAAAAATTTGAAGGGCGAACTACGGCAAATGGCGAAAATTTTTCTAACTACGATATGACTTGTGCACATCGTAAGTTAAAGTTTAACACACTTTTAAAAGTAACTAATTTAAAAAACGGGCTCAGCACCATTGTAAGAGTTAATGACAGAGGCCCATATGTTAAAGGAAGAATTATTGATTTATCGGAGCAAGCTGCCCGTATGATTGGCAAGTATCAAAAAGGATTGGGTAAGGTTGAAATTGAAATAATTCAGCCGCTTGCTGTTACTACCGATCTGAAGGCAGTCTTTAAAAACGAACCGGTAGCAGATTGTCTTGGAAATAAAGTTGAACTCAAAAATTTCTCCTTATCACTTTGGCGCACCAAAGATTTGTCGCATGCATTATTGCTTGCAAACCATTTGTATGTTACGGAAGATTTAAAAAAAATTCTTATTGCTTCAAAAGGTTTGGGCAAAAACCGCAGGTATCATCTTGTCATCACCGGTATACAAACCAAAACTGAATTAAATTCCTCCAAAGATTTTTGGGAGCGCAAAGGTTTTATGAAAGTTTTGGTTTTTGATTTAAAATAATTGCATTAAATAATACACTAACCTTTCTATCGTTAAGCTGTTATTAAATACATTTGCACTTACTTTTAAGAATGAAAACGGCAACATCCTCGTTACTTTACTGCAACAGCCTTACGCAATACCAGCGTATGCTAACCCGCGAAGTCTCTATTGGCGATTTAAAATTGGGTGGCAACAATCCCATACGCGTGCAAAGCATGACTACAACAGACACAATGAATACTATTGCAACTGTTGAGCAAAGCATACGCATGATAGAAGCCGGCTGTGAACTTGTTCGCATAACAGCGCCAAGCATTAATGAAGCAAAAAATTTACAGAACATAAAAAACGAATTGCACAAGCGTGGCCACCATACACCGATTGTGGCTGACATACACTTTACACCAAACGCAGCTGAAGTGGCGGCACGCATAGTTGAAAAAGTGCGCGTAAACCCCGGCAACTTTGCAGACAAAAAAAAGTTTGAAACCATTGAATACACCAATGCAGAATACGATGCCGAAATAGAAAGAATAAGAACCCGTTTTATCCCACTTGTAAAAATTTGCAAGGAGTATGGCACTGCCATGCGTATAGGCACCAATCATGGTTCGTTAAGCGATAGGATTATGAGCCGTTATGGCGACACACCATTGGGTATGGTAGAATCTGCATTGGAGTTTTTAAGAATATGTGAAGAAGAAAATTACAAGAGCATTGTCTTGTCAATGAAATCGAGCAACCCGCAGGTAATGGTGCAGGCATATAGGTTGCTAATTGTAAAAATGAAAGAGGAGGGTATGAACTACCCGTTGCACCTTGGCGTAACTGAAGCAGGCGATGGTGAAGATGGTAGAATAAAATCGGCAGCCGGTATTGGCACCTTGCTTGAAGATGGCATTGGCGATACCATAAGAGTTTCCTTAACCGAAGACCCTGAATTTGAAATACCTGTTGCAAAAATGCTTGCAAAGCGTTACAGCAACCGCGCAAACCACCAACACATCCCAGAAATTACAAACGAAAATTTATTAGCAAAAGCTAATACCGAATTAGATACCAGTGAAAATAATCACACCTACTTATTCTCTTCTTATCAATACCAAAAAAGAAAAACAAAAGAAGTTGGCAATATTGGCGGACACAACGTTCCGCGTGTAATTGCTGATTTATCGCACCTCGAAAAAATTAATTACGCAACTTTATTCCCTGTTGGATATAACTATTCAGTTGAATTAGACAAATGGAACATAAGTGACCAGGCTTGCGATTTTATTTACACCGGCAACAACCATTTTGATTTTGAAATACCGGGTACGCTGGCATACATTGTTAACTACAACTATTGGTTGATTAATGAAAAGGACAGATGTTATCCCTATTTTTTATGGGAAGAATTTGTTGCTGCCAAAAAAAAACATAGACAAATAAATTTTGTAGAAGTAAACATCAGTGATTTACTCAACCCTGACAATTTGAATCTTTTAAATGAATTAGAAAATGTTACAATTGTTTTAACTACACAAAACAATCATGGCATGGCAGAGCAACGCAGGGTATTTTTTGAGTTGATGGAAAAAGGATGCAAAGTACCTGTAATTATAAAACGCGGTTATGCAAAAGAAGATGCTGCACATTTTCAATTATACGCATCTACAGATTATGGCGCATTAAGTATTGATGGCTTTGGTGATGGAATATGGCTCACATCAAATAAAGTAAACCCTCAAATCATCAACTCTACATCATTTGGTGTTTTGCAAGCCACGCGCCAGCGCATATCCAAAACAGAATACATAAGTTGCCCAAGCTGTGGTCGAACCCTTTTCGATTTACAGGAAACCACGCAGAACATACGCTCGCGCACATCGCACCTTAAAGGAATTAAAATTGGCATAATGGGCTGCATAGTTAACGGACCAGGAGAAATGGCTGATGCCGACTATGGTTATGTGGGATCAGGGGTTGGAAAAATAACTTTGTATAAAGGTAAAGAAGTAGTTGAGCGCAGTATTGATTCTTCAAAAGCCGTTGACGCACTAATTGAACTTATAAAAAAACATGGCGACTGGATGGAAAAAAATTAGAGTTATCCATTGAGCAAAAAAAGGAAAGCTGCCAAATTTCTTCAACAGCTTTCTGCATTAACTAAAACCAAAATCAAACCTTATACAATTCTTTCGTCAAGTGCTTTTGCAACAGCCTCGGCTGCTGAGTGCACATGCAACTTCTCGTAAATTTTTTTACAATGAGAATTAACTGTATGCCAGCTAATCTTACATGCTTCGGCAATCATCTTATAGCTCATCCCCTTAATTAGCAATCCTAAAATCTCCTGCTCCCTGTCGGTAAGCATAAAAGTTTTGCTACCACGGTTATCTTCTTTCTTAAAAATATCAAGCACTTTACCGGCAACAGATGGAGTCATTGGTGCGCCACCATCTTTAACATCTCTTATTCCTTCAATTAATCTTTCGGGCGATGTCTTCTTTAAAAAATAACCATGAGCACCGCTTCTTATTGCATCAAAAATTCTTACCTCATCATCAAAAACAGTTTGCATCACCACCATTATATCCGGGTAACTTCTCCTTATTTTTTTTAATCCTTCAATGCCGTTTACTTCAGGCATATCAATATCCATTAATATTACATCAGGATGCAGTCGCTCTACCTCATTCAACACATTTGCACAATTTTCAAAGGTACCCACACATTTCATGTCCTCAGTTTGGTTAATAAGCAATTCTAGCCCTTCGCAGCGCCCTGCATTGTCATCATAAACCATTACTCTAATCATGCTACAAATTTAAGAATGAACCTTTAAAATTCTTATCCCTAATCTTAGTGATTTTATTATAACGAATATAGTTCTTGTTCATTATGCTTTAAAAGAAAGATTAAATGAAGTACCCGTACCGGGAATTGAATTAATCTCAATTTTTCCTTTCAAAAGCTCAGCCCGTTTGTGAATGTTTATCAAACCATTGCCAGCATATTTTACAGTGGTGTCAAATCCCATTCCGTCATCTTTAATCTCCAGAATAACATCGCCATGATCATGTTTAATAGTTATCCAAATGTTCTTGCAATTGCTGTATTTTACAATGTTGTTAGTTGCCTCTTTAAAAATCAGGTAAAAGTTTTTGCGCTTATTCATATCAAGTTTTACCTCCTTAATATTTTCGGTCACATGCAAATGCATTGAAATATTTTTTGCTTCACACATTTCTGACGCTATGGTACGTAGCCTGATTATGATGTTTTCGAAATTGTCGTTTATGGAATTAATCATCCATACAATATCGTTCATTGATTCCTGGGAAATTTGCGTGTAATCGCCAATTTTTTTTAACAGGGGCTCCACTCCATCTTTACCCGATGCAGTTTTTTCTTTTGCCACTGCAGTAAACAAAGCAATGCTGCTGAGGTTGCTGCCCACTTCATCGTGCAAATCGCGGGCAATGTTATTACGTATTTCCTGAACGCTTAACTTTTGATTTAACCTTATGACAAATATTAAATAAACGACACCCACACCAAAAGCAACTAATAAAGTAAGAAACCACCAGGCATTGTACCATGCTGTATCTATTGAAAAAAGTACAGTTGCATAATTGGAATCCCACTGACCGGCATGATCAGATGCACGCACTTTAAATGTATAGCTGCCAGAGGGAATATTGATGTAGTTGGTGAAGCGCCTGTTGCCTGAAAACACCCAATCATTATCAAGCCCGTCAAGCATATAAGCATACTGCGTTTCTTCATTACGATAAAAGTTTAAAGAACTGAATTGGAATGAAAGGTTGTTTTCGTCATACTTTAATTTGAGAGGTCTATCGGAAACAACTCTTTCATTCATTCCTACTTTAATTTCAGTTATAATTACTTTTTGCGCTCCCTGTTCCTGTGCAATTAAGTCGGGATAAAAACAGTTGAAGCCACCAATACCTCCAAAAACCATTAGCCCGCTTTTGGTGCTTAAAGATGAGTTTGTGTTAAACTCATAATTCTGAACACCATCGCGCAGCGTAAAACTTTTTACTGATTTTGTAGCAGGATTAAATCTTGTAAGGCCCTTGTTGGTTCCCATCCATAGCAACCCTTTTAAATCCTTTTCAATAGAGTAAATAATTTCATCAGGCAAGCCATCAGCAACGTGATAAGAATTAATTTCATTACCATTTTTGTTGAGGAGATGCAAGCCAGCACCGTTTGTCCCCACCCACAATTTGTTGTTATCAAAAACAAGAGTGCGCACATCCATATTGTACAAAACAGAATTATTGTTTTTAATAAAGTTTGAAAATTTTTGCGTTTTATAATCATACTTATATAATCCGTTTTGTGTGCAGAAAAATAATTGAGAGCCACTGTTGGCATTTATGTCAAAAACAATATTGAATACAAGTGAGGGAGTCTTTAATAATGCTGCATTAATATATTCAACAGGTGTGCTGGATGCAGTTAAAAAAGAAAAATTATTAGTATTGATACGAAGAATGGAGTTTTGTGCTGTCCCCATCCATAAATAGCCTAAACTGTCCAAATATGCACACCTTATTGAGTAGGTTTCATTTGTAATACTATCACGCACCAAATTAATATGTGCCATTTTCTTTTGCTGGTAGTTGAGAACATAAATCCCCGTACCGCCCCAGCTTGTAAGATAAAGGTTTCTCTGTTTATCAATTACTGCATCACTAAATGCTCCGTATTTTAAAATTGGTTTCCCATCAACCGGACTACGCAAATCATCAAACGTTTTTTTGCGGTGATTAAATGTATAAACACCATCAAGTGTAAGAACTAAAAATGTTTCCTCGTCTAATTCAAAAATTTTGCGAACGTTTTCTTTTAAAAATGAAACATTGTTATTATTAATTTGAACAGGGCTGAAAGGCTGAAAAAGCTTTGCATTTCTTTCGCCTTTTACAAAACCGGTGCCGGGCATAGAGTAAAAAACAACTTCGCCATCATCAAGAATATAATTAGATGTGTTAATTGGAAAACCGGGAGTTTTTCCACTAATATAATTCTCTGCTTCACCAGTAATATAATTAACTTTAAATACACCATTTGATATTGCAGTAGCCCATAAATAATTACCTCTGCCCAAATACGCACCTGAAGAAAGCAGCGTATCAATTTTAGTATCAGAATGCAACCAAATTGTTTTAATGCCTTTGTTTTCGGTATCTAATACTTCAAGTTTTCCGCCCGTTCTAAAAAATATAGCGTAACGTTTTTGCATTACCAATTTTGAAATAAGGTTGTAGCCACTTGTTACATTTAAATTATGCCTGAAGTATTCAGTAAAAACATTGAAGGTGCTATCGTATTTAAAACAACTTTCGGGCGTAACAAAAAGAGGAGTGTTTTGCGCATTTATAAAAAACAAAAGTGGTCTGTTTAAATTTTTTTGGATAAGGTTATTTGTAAACTGCAATTCAACTTTTATAAATTTTTTTGAACTAATATTAAACTTGTACATACTAATACCATCTGATATAAAAATATGGTTATTATAAAGTAAGGTATATGCTTCGTTGTTTACGGAAAGGTTTGCAGGAAAAGTAAAATAGGTGAGTTTATCTGATTGAGGCTCTAAATAAACTAAGTTTCTTTTTACACAAAACCATGAATTAGGAGCGCCATTAATCCAGGTAATAAAATAATCGCTGTTTTTATAATTAATAATTTTTTTAAAAGATTTGGTTTCAGGAAAGTATCGGCTGATGGAATTGCGTGTTTTAAAAAACATGCGTTTGTTTTCGTCCATAAAAAGTGCATCGGTAAGCGGTGACAACAAACCCGATTCGCCTTTAACATCAGGACGAAAAACTTTAAAATCGTATCCATCAAAACGTGTGAGACCATTCTCAGACATCAGCCACAAAAATCCCATACTGTCCTTTGCAATGGAAGTAACTGTGCTTGTTACCAAACCATTTTCGCGTGAGTATGTAGTGTAGCGATAATCGGTTTGTGCAATGGTATGATAAGCATTAATGACAAATGTTATGCTTAACAAAAACTTCAAAAGCGATATTTTCAGGTTGTAAAAATTAATCACTTTGTAAATATAGAATTTGAAAGGAAAGGTTTGAATTTATACTAATTCAAATCTACTCTCAATCTTTTTTCCAATTCTTCGGCTGTCAGGTTAGGATAGAGTTCGGCATTTGATGCGTAAGCTATCTGCCCGTTTTCTTCGGAAACAATTACAGCAACAGCATCACTTTGCTCGGTAACCCCAATGGCTGCACGGTGGCGCATTCCATATTGAGCAGGTATATCAAGCCGTTCGGTAACAGGCAGCACACAGCGTGCAGCTTTTATTTTGTTATTGTTTATGATAACTGCCCCATCGTGAAGTGGGCTGTTTTTAAAAAAAATACTTTCAAGCAAACGTTTACTCACATCGGCTTCCATTAAATCCCCCGTGCCCTCAAATAATGCCAAATCTGTTTTTCGTGCAATAACTATTATGGCTCCTGTTTTTGTTTTGCTCATGCTAACACATGCCTTAATAACAGGATTAATGTTAATAGGTTCTGCCGTTTGAAGTTTCCAGTTCCAAGGTAAAATTTGCTTTGTAAAGCTGTTTTTAGACAAAATAGAATTGGTGCCCAAGAAAATTAAGAACCTGCGTATTTCCTGCTGAAAGAGTACAACCATAGCAATAACACCAACTCCAATAAACTGCCCCAGTATGGCGCCAAGCAATTGCATATCTAAAACTTTTACAAGCAGCCACCACAAAAAATAAATAATAATTATGCCAATAAAAATGTTCATGGCTACACCTCCCTTTAGTAACTGGTAAAGTTTGTAGAGAAGAAATGCAACAATTAATATATCAAGTATATCTAAAAACCTAACAGAAATAAAACCTATGTGGAAGAGTTCCATTTAAAATATTTTCGGTTTCTAATTAAATCATAATCGAGACAGCTTTATATACACTGATAAAAAATTATTAACTGTTAGAGATCTGTTATTCATTAGCAATTCAGATTAGTTAACCTTTTGCTATTCGTTCTCTTACTCAATTAAAATACTTTAGCCTAAATTTTTTTCTATGAGCTTTAAGCACACAACCGTACTTTTGTTTTTAATTATCACTAATCAGCTATTTGCGCAAATGCCAATGGGTGCACGGATGCAAAACCGTAATATGAATATAGGGAGATTTTATGGTAAGGTAATAGATGCCAAAACCAATAAACCGGTTGAGTTTGCCGCGGTGCAGATAACACAAACAAAAAAAGATTTGGTATCAGGAGAAAACAAAGAAGAATTGATAACGGGTATGCTTACAGGTGGTAACGGAGATTTTAATTTAACGGAGGTGCCCTTAATGGGAAAATTTACTTTAAAAATTGTATTGATGGGCTACAAGCCATACTCGCAGGCCATCAGCTTTAATTTAAACCAGGGGCAAGGCATGCAGCAAATGATGAATGCGGTGGACAAAGACTTAGGTAATATAAAATTAGAACCTGATGCCATTGCACTTGGAACTGTGAATATTGACGGCAGCGCACCTGCTTACGAGTTAAAGTTAGATAAAAAAGTTTATAATTTTGAAAAAAACCCAGTGGCAACGGGCACCACGGCCGAAGATGCATTAAAAAATGTTCCATCAGTAAATGTGGATATAGATGGCAATATAACCATGCGCAATGCAGCACCACAAGTATTTGTTGATGGCAGACCCACCACCCTATCACTTGACCAAATACCTGCTGATGCCATACAGGAAGTAGAGGTAATTACAAATCCATCGGCAAAGTACGATGCAAGCGGGGGTGGCTCAGGTATATTAAACATTGTGTTGAAGAAAAACAGGAAGATTGGTTACAATGGCAATGTGAGAGCAGGTGTTGATTCACGCGGCAGGATTAATTCCGGCATTGACTTGAATGCGCGTGAAGGAAAGTTTAATGTGTTTGCAAGTGGAAATTTAAACCAGCGAAAATCTAAAGGTACAGGCATTACTGAAAGAGATTATTTAACCGGTAATCCATTAACAACTGTAGCACAAAACTCAAAATCTTTAACCAATGGTTTTTTCGGTTTTGTCAGGGGCGGCATTGATTATTTTATTGATAACAGGAATACAATAACACTATCGGGCAGTTATAACCGCGGGCAGTTTAAACCCGAAGACAACTTGATGACAAGAACGGACACTATATATGAGTCATTTATAAATTCATCCTTGTATGACAGACAAAGTTTAACAGAAAGAAATTTTTTTAATACAGGTGGCTCGTTTTCTTACAAACGTTTGTTCCCTAAAGAAGGAAAAGAACTTACTGCCGATGCAAATTACATGACCTCTGATTTTAAAACCGAAGGAAACTATCATACAGATTATTTGAATACAGGGAATGAAGTTGTTTCAACCTCAGATGAACTACAAGCCAATAAAGGAGGTAATGATTTTATTACTTCGCAAATAGATTTTGTAAATCCGCTTAAAGAAAACTGGAAATTAGAAACAGGTGCAAGAGTAGCAATGAGGCTGTATGAAAACACTAGTAGAAACTATTTGCTTAATAAAAATACGAGTACTTACGAAGAGCAGATTAAAACGACTAACAGCTACACTTACACAGACCAGGTGTATGCTGCCTATGCAACAGTGAGCAATAAGTATAAAAAGTTAGGTTACCAGCTAGGCTTGCGTGCAGAGAGCTCATTCTTTGAAGGAGAACTTACACTCACAAAACAAAAGTTTGACAATAATTTTCCGGTGAGTTTATTCCCTAGTTTGTTTTTAAGTTATAAATTGGATGAGAAAAATGACTTGCAACTTAACTACACACGTAAAATAAATCGCCCAAGTTTTTTTCAGATTATTCCTTTCCCCGATTATTCCGATTCAGTTAATATTTCTAAAGGCAACCCTTTTCTCGACCCTGAGTTTACAAACTCTATTGAGTTATCCGAGTTACATACTTTCAACCGTAAAAATACTTTGTTAGGCTCATTGTATGTAAAACACACTACAGATTTAATTACACGCGTTCAATATTTTAGTTACGATACAATATTACAGCGCAATGCACTTATTAGTACATACGCCAATGCCGACCAAAGTATAGCTTATGGTGCTGAACTTACTTCGCAAAACAGCATAGCAAGTTGGCTCGATTTAACTTTTAACATAAACGCATACAATAGTATTATTGATGGCGAGAATATTCAATCGGGTTTAACCAATGAGCAGTTCAGTTGGTTTACCAAACTGAATTTGAATTTTAAACTACCTAAAAATTTTACCGTGCAGGTAAGTGGAGATTATCAATCTAAAACTGCTCTTAACCAAAACACTCAACAAGGTGGTGGTAGAGGTATGAAGGGTGGTGGAGGTGGTGGCTTTTTCGGGCAACAGGGAAGCACTTTGCAAGGTTATAATTTACCCAACTACGGTGCAGAGGTTGCAGTTAAGTATGAGTTTTTAAAAAACAAAGCTGCTTCGGTAACTCTTAGTGTGAGTGATGTTTTCGCAACTAAGAAAAATGAGCAGTACAGTGAATCAGATTATTTTGTGCAAACATCACTTCGCAAACGTGATGCACAGGTTTTAAGATTAAACTTCAATTATCGTTTTGGGAAGGCAGATGTTTCTTTGTTTAAACGCAAAAACACAAAGGTTAATACCGAAGGTATTGACATGAGTATGTGATTTTTTGAAAAGAGAAGTTTTTTGAAGTATTAAATCAAAAAAAATTCTTTATCCTCTGTTTCTTCTGGTAGGTCTTGTACTTTTAAATGATGCGGGGCACTTCATTATACCCGGATTAAAAATTATTGAAAAATCTATTGTTGTGTAAGAATCTTTGTATTTGCTGCTTCCGCGCTGTTGCCCGGGCGCAGGGTATTTACCATCCATGCGCCTGTTTGATAACGCCACTGCCACATCGCCATTGGTGGTTGAAGAAAGCGATTCTAAATCGGGATAATTTCCTGCAACGTCATCCAAGTAATCGGTAAATAAAAACCGATGGCATAATCCCACCTTGAGGCGCACATTCCTGCTTACACTAAACGAAATTCCAGTGCCAATAGGTATAGCCATTTGGTTGAGCTCATATGGTTTAACAGTACTGCCTGTTAAATTTTGTCCTTCGGTGCCGAGCGGTTGCAGTTCATACCAAGTATCGCCCATTTGTGCTTTGGGGTTAAAGTGAAAGAATGCTACGCCTACAGAAAAGAAGGGGTTAACAAGCCTGCGTTCGAAACGATGGTTTACGTTAAATTCAAAATGTAATTTAAGCTCATCAATAGTTGATTTAAAACTAAGGTTACGGCTGTAGTTAACTTTTTGTGTTGAAATAGAATCAGCAGCGCTTATGGTGCCGTGAGCGTAACTCAATACACCTTCAATACGCCCGGTGAGCCAAAACGAAGCACCGGCTGTACCATAAGGATGAAAGAAAGAACCGTTTGCAAAAATAGTATTGGTTCTGTCATCTAAATCGCCATTGTAAAACATGGCTCCACCACCTATAAACATTCCGGTTTTGCCCTGTGAGAAAAGTTGATGTGATGAAAAAGAAAAAACAAATACAATTAAAAATGTAATCCTGAATTGTTTCATTAAGAGTAAAATAATAAAAAGATTATTTGGCTAAGATATTAAACCAAAACCTGAATTACCAAGTGTTTGGATGAAATGTTTTTTAAGTAATCTGTTAAAAACTGAAAAGAAGAAAATTAAAAATACCCTTGCCTTTTTCTTTCCTCCATTGCCGCTTCCGATCTTTTATCATCATGTCTTGTACCACGCTCTGTAGTATTACTGCCTGCAATTTCCAGAATAATTTCTTCAATGGAAGCAGCGTAAGAAATCATGGCTCCGGTACAGGTCATATCACCAACCGTACGGTAGCGAACACGCATTTTTTCTACAGGCTCGTTTGTTTTTTTCTGCAAAAAATCTGAATTGGCAATAATCATATTGTTGCGCAATATGCACTCGCGCTCATGCGAAAAATAAATGTTGGGTATGTTTATTTTTTCCATCGAAATGTATTGCCACACATCTAACTCGGTCCAGTTACTTAATGGAAATATCCTAAAATGCTCGCCATATTGTTTGCGTGCATTAAACAAACTCCATAACTCAGGTCTTTGGTTTTTGGGTTCCCATTCGCCAAACGAATTGCGGTGCGAAAAAAATCTTTCTTTAGCTCTTGCTTTTTCCTCGTCTCTACGCGCTCCGCCAATACAGGCTTCCAACTGAAACTCTTCAATGGCATCAAGCAGGGTTGTTGTTTGCAATGAATTACGGCTGGCATTAATACCTGTTTCTTCCACTACTCTACCGCTTTTAATAGTATCATCCACATGCCTTATCAATAAATTTACTTCCATTTTCTCCGCAAATGAATCTCTGAACAAAAGGGTTTCCGGAAAATTATGCCCTGTATCTATGTGCAACAGAGGAAAAGGAATACGCGCAGGATAAAACGCTTTACGAGCCAAATGGGTAAGTACAATTGAATCTTTACCGCCTGAAAAAAGAAGTGCCAGATTGTTAAAGTTGGCAGCAGCTTCGCGCAATACATGTATAGCTTCGCTTTCTAATTCTCTTAAATGATTAAGGTTATAAAAAATCATTGATTACAATGCTGCTTTTTGCTTTGCCAAATTAAATATTTTCTCAACGCAATCCTCTATGCTTTCAAATGACGTATTTACTATCAAGTCCGGAGCAATAGGTTTTTCATACGCAGAATCTATTCCTGTAAATTTTTTTACTTCACCCAATTGCGCTTTTGCATAAAGTCCCTTCACATCACGTTTGCGGCACTCTTCGAAAGGGCAATCAATAAAAATTTCAAAAAACTCATTTTCTCCAAAAATACTTCGCGCAAATTCTCTGTCTTTTTTAAATGGCGAAATAAAAGATGTGATTACGACTACACCAGCCTCTACAAACAATTTGCTTACTTCAGCAACCCGTCTTATGTTTTCTGCCCTGTCTTCGTCACTAAATCCAAGATTGTTATTGAGCCCGTTTCTGACATTATCACCGTCTAAAACCATTGTGTGAAAAGCACTTTCAAATAATTTTTTTTCTAGATAATTGGCAATGGTGCTTTTGCCTGCACCCGATAAACCTGTAAACCAAAGTACAAATGACCGATGACGTTTAAGTTGCCGTCTTTGTTGTTTATTTACACTAAAATTTTGGATGGGAATAAATTTATTCAATTGCTTTTTTTATAGTGTAAATTTATGTGTTCTTACGCTGTTTAGGGAAAACGGAATAATAAATTTCGTCAAAGAAAATTTTAATTCTTAAAACATAAATAGGCGAATTGAAATTATCCCTCACCTCGGGATTATTTTTTAGCATGATGCGATAACCAACACCAAAGCCAACACCAACCCACTTAATAACTTTATAATGCCCGGTAACAGCAGGTTCAAACAAAACAATAGGGTTTGAGTAAATGCGTTCATCCTTTCCGGTAGTGGTATCAGGATAAATAAAGTAAGATTTTCCAAAACCAAAATGCACAGGTACGGTAACCTGCCAAGGGTTATCGTTCAGCAAAACATACTCAGCGCCCAAGGTAAGATAACTTGATTTAAGTTGAGCACGCACTGTATCATCATCATTAATAATTCTTTTTTCAACCACATCAGGGTTTAACCAAAAGTAGCCAACGCCAAGCCTAATCTTCTTATTAAAATCGAGCCCGGTTTTAATTCCTTTTGCATTAGCTCTTGCACCGGTTACAATACTGTTGTAAGAATCTAACTGAAAAAAAAGTTTGGGCTTTGTTTGAAAACTTCGTTTTAGCGTATCCAGAAATTGCGCGCTGCAGCAAATAATTGAAGCGAAAAACAAAAGGGATGTTATTAAAACCGGTTTACGCATTTACAGTACGAACCAAAAGTAACGTTAGGCCGCAAATTTTATTTAGAACTTAAAATGAAGAAATAAACAAAAGAAAAATACTAAACAAACTTCTCTCCCTTATTCACTTTAACATCGTTTACAAATTGCCTTATTTGCTGCTCATCCTGCTTTTTGCAAACAAGCAAAATATTTTCGGCTTCTACCACAATGTAATCATCAAGCCCTTGCAACACTACCAATTTTTCGTGAGGCATGTTTACAATGCAGTTTTTAGAATCGTAAAGCATTACATTTTTTCCAACTACTGCATTTTTACTTTCATCATGTTTTATGTGCTCATATAATGAACCATAAGTGCCCAAATCACTCCAGCCAAAATCAGCACTCATAACATATACATTTTTTGCCTTTTCCATCACGCCAAAATCTATTGATATGTTGGTACATTGTGAATATGCGTTTCGAATAAAATCTACTTCCTTTTCGGTGTAATACTTATCAGCGCCTTCAGAAAAAATGTGGTGCATTTCGGGTAAATAGTTTTTGATGGCTTCTGTTATGGATTTTAAATTCCATAAAAAGATTCCTGCATTCCAAACAAACTCTCCCGTTTGCAGAAAAAATTTAGCCATCTCTAAATTAGGCTTCTCGGTAAAAGTTTTAACCTTTAATATGTGGTTTGTTTCTTTATTGCCATCATCCACAAATTGTATGTAACCATAACCCGTATCGGGTCTGCTTGGTTTTATTCCTAATGTTAAAAGTGCATCGCTGCCTTTTGTAAACTCAAGTCCCTTTTGAATAGCTTCTATAAAGGCGTTTTCTTTTGCAATAACATGATCGCTGGGTGCAACAACCATATTTGCATCAGGATTTTTGCTCGCTATTTTATATGCAGCATAAGCCACACAGGGTGCAGTATTTCTTCGTAGGGGTTCCCCTAAAATATTTGACGCAGGCAAGTCGGGCAGGTTAAGTTTTACCAAATCAACATACCCTTCATTGGTTACAATAAAAATGTTTTCATGCGGGCAAATTTTTAAAAACCTCATGTACGTTTGCTGAAGCAAAGTATGACCTGTTCCTAAAATATCAAGAAATTGTTTTGGAAAAGCATTACGGCTCATGGGCCAAAAGCGGCTGCCAATTCCTCCTGCCATAATAATGCAGTAATTATTCTTATTCATAAAATTGTAACAGTGGTTTTGAATGATTAATCTATCTAAAAAATATAACCTGCTTAACGTAAAAACCGAAAGCAGGTTATTGAAAATTATTTAAAAATTATTCTACTATAACTTTACTTGTACTCTCAAAAGATTTACTAAATAACCTAACGGTGTAAACTCCTGACGGAAGATTTTTAAAATTAATGGTTACAGTTCTGTCAGCATTCATTGTTAAATTATTATCAGAAATTACTTGTCCTTTTAAATTGGAAATTTCGGATGATAAAAATTCATTTAAAATAAAAGGCAATTCAACTTTAACAGAATTAACAGCGGGGTTTGGATAAGATTTAAGTGTATAAACCTGATCCTTGCTATACAATCCCAACGTGCCTCCGTTAAGCTCTGTTATATAACTTCCAAAAATGGAAGAAGTTAAGGTGGTTGACCCCATTGTAACAGAACCAGCAAACTGACCCACAGAAATTACTTTTCCGGATCCGATTGCCGCCAAAGCTTTACCCATATCAGCCCCTGTATTACCCATTTTAAAAGCCCACAATGGATTTCCGGTTCCACCATATTTAGCTACATAAGCTTCAACGTTAGAGGCGGGGCTTGCAGAGAGAGAGGGAGCTGCTCCGTTTCCATTTGCCGCAGTGCCAAATGTTGCTGAGCCTGTAAAAAATCCTGTAATGTAAAAATGTCCTCCTGGTTCAACGGCAATATCATTGGCAAAATCAGGAGACCCTCCTCCTACTCTTTTGGCATATTGTATCACACCCGAGGTATTCAACTTTAGAAAAAACACATTTGTATAGCCATTGTCATTTAGTTGTGTTCCATTTACAACTATGGTGTCGCTATAATTACCTACAACAAAAACATTATTCTGAGCATCCAATCCAAGTCCTCTTCCCTCATCCTGACCGGCACCTCCTGCACGGGTTACCCATGAGGTGTTCCCAGCTCCATCATATTTTGCAACAAATAAATCGCCAAAACCAAGGCTATTAATTGCAGGCAATGCGCCAAATGTGGCGCTGCCTGAAAAGTATCCCGATACAACCGCGTTACCTAAATTATCAACCTTTAAAGCTAATGCAACATCATTAGGAGAATTACCTCCAGCAGATTTTACCCAGGCTAAATTACCTCCTAAATCATACTTGGCAAGAAAAATATCAACTGTTGAACTTGGGCTTGTTGCTGTTGTGGTAGCGTCAAAATAAGCGATATTTTCAAAAGTGCCTGTAACGTAAATGTAGCCGTTGCCATTAAATATAATATCGTTTGCCTTGTCAGCAAATAGAAAACCAGCAGTTTTTAACCAAACACAATTACCAGCATTATCTAACCTCGCAAAAAAAATGTCCTCTTGCCCCGAAGCAGTAATAGTTTGGGTTCCTACAGTTAATGATTGGGAATAATAGCCGGTTATATATAAGTTATAGTTGTTATCTATAGTAATGCCACCTGCTTTAACCGTGGTAAAACTTGGCCCACTACATTTTATAGCCCACTGGCAAGCCCCTGTATTTGAGAACTTGGCTACAAAAGCATCACGGTTACCAATAGAAGTTAATGATGTTGAACCAAAGGTTTTTGTTCCCTGAAACTCGCCAATTACGTAAATGTTTCCAAGGTTGTCAACAACCGTTCTCATTTTGTCGTCAGAAGAATTTAACCCCCCCACACTGGTTGCCCATGTATGTGTTATGGGCTGAGCGTATATATATGCAGATGCAAGGGTCAAAATGATCAATAATATTTTTTTCATATATGTATATGTTTGATTTGATTTTAGTTAATGCTTGCCGAAAGCGCGAAAATCAGAAAAAAACCAAAGCGAAAAAAGTAAATTTCTGTTTTATTGGGTTTCTTCTCCAACACTGCTAAAAATCTCAATATTAGAGTCGTGCCCACTGTTCTTAACACTCCATGATCGCGGTTTCTCTTTTGCTTTAGCTATAGGTTTTGAAGCTATTAAAAAAGCAATGCCAAAACATACTACTGACATAATGGTTAAAAGTATATCTAATCCGGTCATAAATTAATATGGAGTATTATAAATCATATCTCTTATACTTACGCCTCATTAAAATGGTTTCATTGCTTTTTAGAGATATATCTCCTAAAATTTAAAATTTGAGAAGAATTGCGCTTTGTACTGTAAATTTTGTTGCTGAAATCTCTCAAAAAAAAAATTAAAATTTGAAGTAGCTTTTTAGTATTCGCTAAGAGATAACAGTTTATATACAACACTTACAAGATAATTACTGCAAATTTTTGCAGGCGTTGTAAGCCATCAATCCCATACCAATTTCAAGCGCCTTCTCATCTATATCAAAAGTAGATGTGTGTACGCCCGAGGTTATTCCTCTCGCTTCGTTGCGCGTACCAAGTCTGTAAAAACAGGCTTTTGATTGTTGAGAATAAAAAGCAAAGTCCTCTGCTGCCATCCAAATATCCAAATCAACTACGTTTTCCTTTCCAAGATAGTCCGCAGCATTTTGTTTAATAACATTTGTCAATTCAGGATTGTTGATTAAAGCAGGATAGCCTCTTACAATGTTAAACTCACAACTGCCACCCATAGCCGTTACAATTTGTTCTGCCATTGATTTTATTTTCAGGTGCGCCTCAGCTCTCCATTTTTCGTCAAGGGTTCTAAAGGTTCCCTCTAAGTAAACAGTGTCTGGAATTACGTTTGTTGCGCCATTGGCAATTACTTTACCGAACGATAAAACACTTGGCATTATAGGATTTGCATTGCGGCTTACCACCTGCTGTAACGCAACAAGCATATGAGATGTTATTAAAACAGGATCAATTGTAAGATGAGGCATTGCACCATGCCCACCCTTGCCTTTAACTGTTACATAAATTTCATCGGTACTTGCCATGTAAACTCCGCTGCGGAAACCAACTTTACCAGTTTCAATTAAAGGCATTACGTGCTGTCCTAATACTTCAGACGGAGATGGATTTTGCAATACACCTTCTTTAATCATGAGTGAAGCACCACCGGGTAATTTCTCTTCACCGGGTTGAAAAATTAATTTGACCGTACCTTTAAAATTTTCTTTTAACTCATTTAAAATTCTTGCAACACCTAGTAAACAAGATGAGTGAACATCGTGCCCACAGGCATGCATTACTCCTGCATTTTTTGATTTGTACTCAACATTGTTAGTCTCTTGTATGGGCAGCGCATCCATATCAGCGCGTAAAGCAATTGTTTTTGATTGCGGATTTTTTCCTTCTATTAAAGCAACAATTCCTGTCTCCGCTATTTTTTGTTTTTTGTTAACCCCAATTTTTTCCAATTCACTCCAAATAAAGGCCTGTGTGTTGTACTCCTTAAAAGACAATTCAGGATTGGCATGCAAATACCTGCGGCATGCAACTATTTCAGGGTTGAAATCTTTTGCGAGATTTTGTATTCGTGATATTAAGTCCATAAAAATTTAAGGTTCAAACCTAAGTGTTTTTAAAGTTCACATCCATACCTCCTATTTATCATTTTAACAAAGTAGCTAATTAAACCTGTAACCAAATTTTGCGGCAGGTCGTCCTAAAAAGAGGAAAATATCCCGTTAAAATAGTTGAGGTGTCTAGCAAATCCTAAGATTTTAAAGAAATCATTGCTCAAATATTAAAATATTATCATTGATATTCAATAATTTAGAAAAATTTTATGTATTATGTATTGCATAATACCATGTAATCACACTATCATTGCATCGCAAAGTTCATTACAAAACATACAACAAAACAAAATTCAAAAAATTAATACCATGAACACCATTAAAAAAAACCTGTTGACAGCAATAGTTGCCATGTCAACTTTAGCATTAAATGCACAAAACGCAGAAACTGACATGCTGCCTGCGACCGTTTACAAAGGAAAAATTATTGGAGCTAAAACGCTACCTATGATTACCATTACTGCAAAGAGCAATGCCGCTGAAAAAGTTTATGAACTTCCGGTGGTAAACATTACTGCTAGAAGAAGTCGCAACAATATTTTTCCTGCCGTTAAGCACCAGGGGGCGCATATAGCCTCCGTTAATTTACCACAGGTTGATATTATTGCAAAGCGCAAAACCGTTTCCATTGCTGCTTTGTACAAAGCATTTAAATTTATGAGCAATAAGATTTAAATTATTTTTGAAAAGAACAAACTCTAAACACATTTTTGATTTTAGCATTTCAATATTTGTCATTTACATTTACTTATTCAATATTCTTTTATGCAACTAAAAATCTCCAGCCTCAGCAAAACATACCCCAATGGTGTACAGGCTTTGAAAAATGTATCGCTTACCATCAGCAATGGTTTGTTTGGTTTGCTGGGACCAAACGGTGCAGGCAAATCATCGCTCATGCGCACTATTGCTACCTTGCAGGAAGCAGGAAGCGGTTCTATTTTTTTAGATGATTTAAATGTGCTGGAGAAAAAAGAAGATGTAAGAAAAATTCTCGGCTACCTGCCGCAGGAGTTTGGGGTGTATCCCAACGTAAGTGCCGAAGAATTGCTTACGCATATTGCCATACTAAAAGGCATAAGCGATTCAAAGCAGCGCAGCGAGTTGGTAAAATCATTATTAGTGCAAACTAATTTGTATGATGCGCGCAAAAAAAAATTGGGCGGTTACAGTGGCGGAATGAAACAACGATTTGGCATTGCTCAGGCGTTAATAGGCAATCCTAAAATAATTATTGTTGATGAGCCGACTGCCGGGCTAGACCCAACAGAGCGCAACCGTTTCTTAAATCTTCTAAGTGAAATCAGCGAACAGGTAATTGTAATCCTCTCAACACACATAGTTGAAGATGTAAAAGAGCTGTGTTCGCAAATGGCAATTATAAATAAAGGCGAAGTGTTGTTTGCCGGGCATCCGATGGAAGCAATTAAAATGGTGCAAGGAAAAATTTATACCACGTTTGCAAGCAAAGCCGAAGCAAAAGAAATAGCAGCGCATTACAAAGTTGTTTCGCAAAAATTTAATACCGGCAAAATAGAACTGCATGTGTGGAGTGATGAAAAACTTAATCACAATTTTACCGAAACAGAAACCGGACTGGAAGATGTTTACTTTTCAGTAATAAACGGATTGGTAAAAAACAGTTCGGAGTTTTTAGTGCATAATTCTTAGTAGTTCTCTAATCCGAAATCCTAAATCTCTAATCCAAAATGTTCAACATTTTTTCCTTCGAACTCAGCTACCGTTTTCGCAGACCGGCAACCTATATTTTTTTCGCTATCATGTTTGCATTGGCATTTATTTTTGCAACTACCGATGCAATTACTATAGGCGGTGCATCGGGCAGCGTAAATAAAAACGCGCCTTACACCATCAACCAAATTATTGCCGTGCTAACTTTAATTGGCACTCTAATAATTTCTGCTGTTATGGGTGTGCCTGTTTACCGCGATTTTGAACACAACTTCCATGAAATAATGTTTACCACTCCGGTAAAAAAGCTTAATTACTTAGCCGGACGATTTTTTGGTTCATACATTGTTTGTCTTTTTATTTTTTCGGGAATTATTTTGGGTGTAATGATTGGTGTTTACATGCCATGGGTAGATGCCGAAAAAGTTGGTCCATTTAACCTGATGTATTATCTGCATCCGTTTATCACCATGCTTGTGCCCAACGTATTTATACTGGGTGCAGTGTTTTTTACTTTGGGAAGTTTACTGCGCAGCCAGTTTGCCATTTTTGTACAAGGTGTAGTTTTTTTTCTTAGCTATATTTTATTGGTTGATGCTTCAAGTGATGTAGAAAGCAATCCGCTTTTTTCATTGTTTGACCCTTATGGTTTAATTTCTACTTTTTATCAAACCCGTTACTGGACTCCCTCAGAAAAAAATTCAATGGTTGTTCCGCTAACTTCATACTTGTTGTACAATCGTTTGATATGGATTGGCGCTGGAACGCTTATTGGTTTATTGTGCATTAAGTTTTTTAAGTTTTCTAAATCAGGATTGCAATTGCGCAAAAAATTAAAAGCAGAAAAAAAAGAAGAACCCGTAATTCAATCTTTAAAGTTACCGCATGTTGCCAACGATTATTCCTTTGCATCAAAATTTAAAATGTGGCGGCAGACTTTACGATTTGAATTTTTTTCATCCATTCGTTCCATTCCATTTCTCGCCATTACTTTTTGTGGAGTACTTTTTTTACTTGCTCAAACCGATGAAATGGGAAAACTATATGGCACCGCTGCATTGCCTGTAACGTATATGATTACTGATGAACTTACCGGAAATTTCACATTATTTCTTTTAATCATCATTACACTTTACTCAGGCGAAATGATTTGGAAAGACCGTCAGTTTAATTTTTCAAACATTACGGATGCGTTGCCGGTTTCAAAAAAAATTACCATGACTGCACGTTTTGCTGCTATGTGTTTGCTTATTGCAATTTTGTTGGTGTTGTTAATGCTTACCGGAATGCTAATGCAAACAATGAACGGATTTACACGCTATGATGTTCCTGTTTATCTCAAACAGTTTTTTTTGGTTGAATATCCGTTTTATGTATTGGTTATTCTGCTTGCATTTTTCATTCACAATGTGGTAAACAATAAGTTTATTGGGCACACCTTGATTGTAATTTATTTTATTGGTTTTGCAGCGCTTGCGGCAATGGGAATTGACCATAACATGATTTGGTATGGCGATACTGGCTACAGTCTTTACAGTGACATGAACAAGTTCGGGCATTTTCTTTATGCAAAATATCTTTATGTATTCTACTGGCTTGGTTTAGGCATTGCGTTTTTTATGGTGGGAATGATGTTGACAAGGCACGGAAGCGAAGTTGATTTTAAAACACGCATCCATCAATTTAAAAATGCATGGCGCAACGGGCAGGGTAAACTGATGATACCAATTGGGCTTGCCATGTTTGTTTTGTTTGGCAGTTTTATTTTTTACAACACCAATATTTTAAACGAATATCAAACTAAAACAGAACGCGCAATATTTGCTACTGACTTTGAGAAGAAGTTTCGTAAGTACATTGATTATGTACAACCACGCATTACCGATGTAAATATTTCAGTTGATATTTTTCCTGAAAAGCGCGAAGCATCACTCAAAGGATATTACATCATTAAAAATAAATCGAAACAGGCAATAGACAGTTTGTTTGTTACATTTTCTGACAGCGATGTTGAAATTAAAAAACTTGATTTCGGAATTCCTGCAAAGCAATTAACAAACTACGAAGGCAATTTTTATATCTATTCTTTATCAAGACCATTGCAACCGGGCGATTCGTCCAAAGTAACTTTTGATTTGTATTACCCAACCAAAGGATTTAAACAGGGAAGAGATTACATTGGTGTTTTTCAGAACGGAACTTTTATTAATAACAACACATTGCCTTCTTTTGGGTATAGCGAAAGTGTAGAGCTAACCGAAAATGATGACAGAAAAAAATATGGCTTGCCTAAACGACAATACAGCATGCGTCTATTAAGCGATTCTGTAGGCGTACGTAACAACTATTTATCACAAGATGCTGACTGGATAAATTACGAATGTGTAATAAGCACATCGGCTGACCAAATTGCAATTTCACCGGGTTACCTTCAAAAAGAATGGAAAGAAAACGGAAGAAACTATTTTCACTATAAAATGGATGCCCCCATTGTAAATTTTTATTCTTTTTTAAGTGCGCGTTACGCTGTTTTCAGAGATAAATACAAAGGCATTAATATCGAAATTTTTTATCACCCAACACATAACTGGAATATTGAAAAAATGAACAAGTCAATAAAACACACAATTGACTACTGCCAGAAAAATTTTTCGTCCTACCAATTTAAACAAGTAAGAATATTGGAATTCCCACGCTACCAGCAATTCGCACAATCATTTCCTAACACTATTCCCTTTAGCGAAGCAATTGGTTTTATAATGAAAGTGGATGATGATAACGATGTTGACATGGCATATTATGTTACATCGCATGAAGTGGCGCATCAGTGGTGGGGCCACCAGGTGGCAGGAGCAAACACGCTTGGCTCAACCATTATGGTGGAAAGCATGGCGCAGTACACAGCTTTGATGGTGATGGAAAAAGAATACTCTGAAAAAAACATCAATAAATATTTAAAGTATGAGTTAGACCGTTACCTGGCAGGTCGCTCGTTTGAACGCAAAGGCGAACAACCGATGGTAACGTGCGACAACCAACAGTACATTCATTATCAAAAAGGTTCGCTGGTTATGTACCAGTTAAAAGATTTAATTGGAGAAGATTCATTAAATGCTGCATTGAGCAGGTTTATAAAAGAGTATGGATTTCAGTCAGCACCGTATGTGCAATCGCCAACGTTTGTAAATTACTTGCGTAATGCCACTCCCGATTCATTAAAATATGTAGTAACAGATTTGTTTGAAAAAATTACACTCTTCAATTTGCAAACTACAGAAGCTACTGCAACCAAAGTGGGCAACAACTATAAAGTGAAAATAAAAACCGAAGCCGAAAAAGTTTACAGCGATAGCATCGGCAACGAACAAAAAATTCCAATTAAAGACTGGATTGATGTTGGCGTATTTACAGAAGATGCGAATGGAAAAGATTCACTCATGTATGTAAAGCGAAATTATATTGGCAAAAAAGAAAACGAATTTGAAATAACCGTTTCTGCTAAGCCAACAAAAGCGGGCATTGACCCCATGTTTAAATTAATTGACAGGGCAACAGAAGATAATTTGAAAAAGATTGAAGTGGAAAATTGATTAAGTTTACATTTTAAATCAAAAAAAATAATTGCGATGAAATTACTCTTAGATATTCCTGACAACAAGGCTAAATCTTTTATAGAAGTTTTAAGAAGCATCTCATTTGTTAAAGCCAAACCGCTTACCGATTCCAAAGCATTGCTGATGGAAGAAATAAGAGAAGCTGTTGAAGAAATGAAACTCATTAGAAAGGGAAAGAAGAAAGCCCGTAATGCAGAAGATTTTTTGAATGAGCTATAACGTAAAGTCTATTGCGGTTTTTGAGAGGCAAGCGAAGCGATTAATCAAAAAATATCCTTCTCTCAAAAAAGAGATTTTTCAATTGATACAGCTTCTGAAAAACAACCCGAAAGAAGGAACTCCTATTTTAAAAGGATGTTATAAAATAAGACTTGCCATTGCTTCAAAAGGAAAAGGCAAATCAGGCGGAGCACGAATAATTTCAAATTTTGTTATAAAGGATTCAACTGTTTATTTGCTTACCATTTACGATAAGTCTGAAAAGGAAAATATTTCTGACAAAGAACTTGGCGAACTTTTAAAATTTATACCCGCTTAAAAAATTATTGGTTGTATGCTTTTACTTTCCAACATCCAAAAACACTACCACCATTTTTTAGCTTTAGATATTCCTGAAATAAAATTTGAGAAAGGATTAAGCTGGATAAAAGGTGCGAATGGTTCGGGAAAAACTACATTGTTTAAAATCATTTCGGGTATTGCTCCTTTTAAAGGAGAAATAATTTTAAACCCAAACATCAGTTGCAAAAAAAATCCACAGCAGTATAGATTGTTTGTAAACTACGCTCCTGCCGAACCGGTGTATCCAACATTTTTAACCGGCAATGATTTGCTTGATTTTTATGTATCGTGCAAAAATGGAAATGCAGCACAGGTAAAAATGTTATGCGATATTTTTAATATGCACGAGTACATTAAAAACCCTGTTGGCACCTACTCAAGCGGAATGCTTAAAAAATTTTCCATTGCTTGTGCATTTATAGGAAATCCAAAAATAATTGTGCTTGATGAACCACTAATTACCTTAGATGAACCATCGGCAAATAACCTATACGATTTAATAAAAGAAACTTTGACTAAAGAAGTTGCAGTGCTTATATCATCACATCAAAAAGTAAACTTATCATTCTTTGAAAAGTGCAATGACTATTTAGTAGGGAATAAAACAGTTTTACAATTAACTTCTTAAAATTCTTATAATGGAATTTTTGTAGAAGTAATGGAGTAATAAATTAATTATCAAACAACTCATGTCCCTTTCCATCACGCAGGTGTTGTTGCATTTTTTTTACAATACCATCAGCACGCTTCCCATGACTATTTATTTTACCCAGCATTTCTTTAATGCTGTTTAGTATTTCCATTTTCTCTTCTTCAGATTGTGAAGTAACTAATTCTTCAGCAAGGTCAATGGTTACTTCTGAAAAATTATTTACAAAGTTAAGTGGGTTTTGAATCTCATGAGCAATGTTAGAAGTAAGTTTACCAAGCGATGCCAGCTTTTCCTGTTTGACAAGTTCAGTTTGTGCTAATTTTAAATCAGAGTAAGCCTGCTGTAATTCACGATTTATTTTTTCTTTCTTCTTGTTCTGATTAAAAAAAGTAAACGTCAAAAAACTTAATCCTATAAATGCACAGCCTAAGCCATAAGTTACAGCCATTCTTCTCTGGGAGGTAAGCCGTTGTATTTCGTTCTGGCTTTTTAACAGTTCTATTTCTTTTTGCTTTATATCTTCTTCACGTGTTTTCTCAAGTTGCGCTATTTTTTGTTTGTTATCTTCATTGTGAACAGAATCGCGATATGCTATTGATTTTTTATAATAAGACAATCCTGCACTGTAATTACCTTTCAGCAACTGAACATCTGAAAGATACTGATACAATTCATGCAAAAAATTCTGGTCATTAACTTCGGTAAATATGGCAATAGATTTAGTTAAATATTCTTCGGCTTTAAGTAACGCAGTCTTAATGTTTTTAAGGCTATCAGGCGATAGGTTAATTCTGTTTTTATTGCATCGGCTGCTATATGATAATACTCTTCTCCCATGTTGCCGATATTAATTCCTACCTGTATGGTATTTCCCATCGCAGCATTCATCTCCAATGCCCTCGAATTATATTCAAGCGCTCTTGCATATTGCCCCATTTCCTGATACACAAATGCCACATTACCAAGATTTCGGGCTATACCTACCTTGTCATTTAGCTGCCTGTATAATGATAGTGCCTTTGAATAATACTGAAGCGCCTTTTCATATTCTCCAGTAGCATCATACACAATACCTATATTACCAAGGTTACGGGCTTCACCGCTTATATTTTTTAATTCTTCGTTTATCTTCAACGCTCTAAAATGATAATCTAATGCTTTTGTGTAATCGTGCTGATCATTATAAACTAAACCAATATTACCAAGTGTTGTTGCAATTCCGTGTTTAAAATCAATATCCTCATTTAACTTCAGTGCCTTAAACTGAAACTCAAGTGCCTTAGGGAAATCTGATTTAGCCCAATAACACAAACCAATTCTATTATAAGACGAAGCAACGCCTTTTTCCCAATTAATTTTTGTTGATAGCTCTAATGCCTTTTGACCGAATACTATCCCCTTATCAGGATCAATTTTATGCAATTCGTAAGAGAGTTCAATGTATGATGCTGCAAGTAAGGTATCATGAGAGTTGTTTGAAATGCTCCACGCGTTGACAACTGAAAGGATAGAATCGACACGATCCTGTCCCTGCTTTTGTGCGAAACCAACTGCACAAAAAAACTGTGTAACAAAACAAAAAGTAATAATTTTTTTCATTAACCAGGAAAAGTAAAAGACCTTTCAAAGATATTTTTAAAACAATGTTTATAATACACGTTCGTAATTGATAAATAAACAGCTAATGCCTAAAAACTTTTGTATGTTTTGAACTAAATTTGAAGTCTTCTGAATAGAAATATGCATCCAATATCATCCATACTTTTTAAATCATTAGTCAACACATTTTACCAGCGCCATGCAGGACTGTTTTTGGTTTTTTTTCTGTTGATGTTTGGTGTTATTCCTCCACAAAATTTATTGAGTTACCACCAAAAATTGCTGGAGGCATTTTTAGGAGATTCCATTTTTCGAATGGTGGTTTATTTTTTCTGGCTATTGTATATGTTCAAGTGTATTCAGTTTGTTTTCCAACAAACAGAAAAACCGCAGTATCAATTTATTTATGAAATAAATGCTGTTAATTCAGTGCAAAAGTTTTTTGCTATTGCTACTACTTTGCTTTGGTTATTACTGCCTGTTTTGTTGTATGGGCTGGTTGCAGTTATGTATGCTGCAAACAAAAATCAGTTTACGGTTGCGCTTGAAACTTTAGCAGCAGGAACTGTGTTGCAATTGTTATCATCTTACATTATTCATCAGCAAATTTCTAAAAGAGAAGATGATGGCTTGTCTAAATTCTTGAATTTTCTAAGTCTTCGTTTACCTAAACCCTACATAATAATAATCTTAATACATGTGCTTAACGATTTAAAAGTAGTGTTTGGCGTAACCAAATTATTCAGCATCATTTGTCTTATTATTTCGTTTGCCTTTTGTGACGCGGGCGTTTATGATATACGAGTAGTAATGCTTGGCTTACTTTTTTCAATGCTTGCGCATACTACATTACTGTTTGAATTGCGCAAGTTTGAAGAAACACAATTGCTTTACATGCGCAACACACCACAAACAATTTTTGGCAAATGGTTGCGTTACGTTTTGTTGATGGCAATTGTTCTGATACCTGAATTTCTTTTACTTATAAATGTTATTGGTGATAAAATAACATTTGTGCAATTACCTGTGCTTATTTTGTTTTGCATTTCCATACTGCTTTCATTTATAGCTTCGCTTTATCGTTTACCGTTTAACAAAGACAAAGCTATTATCAATCCAGCCTATATTGTGCTGGTGGTTTTCTTTTTAATTATTTACAAAATGTTTTTAGTGATAATTACATTATTGCTCATTCTAAGCTTATTTTTAATGTACACTAATTTTTACCGTTTTGAGTTAATTGAAGAAAAGAAATGAGAATATTTTTTTTACTCTTCCCAGCGTTTATTTGTTTAATAACACCATCTCATCTTAAAGCACAAGAAAAAGATACATTACCGGTATTAAATGCCGATGTACATTCAAAAACATTGCTTTCTAAAAACTATGAATCATTAGAACAATTAGCTATTGAACTAACTACACCATTTGTTACCGACAGCGAAAAAGTGCGCAGCATTTTTATTTATGTAACTCATGCAATTAATTATGATGTAAACAAACCCTTAAATCAAACCCTCCTTAGAACATTTACCTTTCAATCAGCAGTTTCTGTTTTGATGAAAAGAAAAGCGGTGTGCGAAGGTTACGCCAATCTTTTTAAAGAACTGTGTGTTGTCTCAGGTATTAAGGCTGAGTTTATTGGCGGTTATGCGCGTAATGAAGAAGAAAGCATCGCAGAACCTCATGCATGGAATGCCGCATATATAAATAATGAGTGGAAACTGTTTGACCCAACATGGGCAGCAGGTGGTGTTAACGCTCAAACAAAAAAATTCTATCAACAATTTGAAGAAAAATATTTTATGACCCCTCCACAAAAACTTATTCAATCACATTATCCCGATGATCCAATGTGGCAATTACTAAATCTTCCGGTTACAAGAAAGCAATTTGATAACAAATCAACATCTTCAGAAATCAATTTTAGTTTTAACGATACCATAGGCAATCATTACAAAACTGATAGCATAGCCCGCATGGCAAATGAACTGAAGCGTATGATTGCTTTTGACCCTGGCAATGATACTTACAGCAGACAGTTAAATATGTTTTACGAAAATTTGGAAGTTGATAAAATGAATCGTGCAAATGATATAGCCCAGGAGGCCATTGATTCACTGAATGAAACTTCGCGTTTTATAACCAGTGCCAGACAAAAACGCAACTACACAGCAATGAATGAAAACGAAAAGCTTCTTTTTGATAAGATTAACGGAGCCGAAAAGAAAATTAAATCAGCGCTTGAATTGCTTAGGCAGTGTAGTCCATCATTGCCACAAAATAAAATGATGGTGCGAAATAATATCAGCACACTAAAGCAAAACTTGGAGGCAATTACTAATAATAAAAAATACCTGTTTAACTATTACAACACACCTAAAGCAAACCGCGCACGATTGCTTTAATTGCTAACGAAACAGCGTTAATAATTTCCAATTTACAGTGATGCTTTTGAGAAGTAAGCCTATTATAAAAATTATTTTTGCATCAGCAGAAAAACAATGGCAGAAGAAGGAAGCAGCCTTGCCAGAAAGGCTTTAAGAAGTTCGTATATCAGTACCGTTTTCAGCATTTCGCTGGTGCTGTTTTTAATGGGCATGTTGGGTATGCTGTTACTCAATGCAAAAAGAATTTCTGATTATGTAAAAGAGAACCTTACAATCACGGTTATGCTAAAAGCCGAGGCTACTGATGATGATATAACGAGCATGACTAAAAACTTAGAGGGAAATACTTTTGTAAGAAATGTTCAATACGTTGACAAAGATTCTGCAGCAAAAAATTTACAAGCTGAGTTGGGCGAAGATTTTGTTTCTTTTCTTGGTTACAACCCGCTGCTGCCATCTCTTGATGTTCAACTAAAAGCAGAGTATGCTACTGAAGAAAACATTGCAGAATTACAAAAGATGCTCGTTCAGAATTCCCTGGTAAAAGAAACTTACTATCAGCAATCACTCATAACATCTATTAACAAAAACATACGCAACATTAGTTTAATAATACTGGGCTTTAGTGCTTTGTTATTTTTTATTGCCGGGGCTTTAATTAATAACACCATTAGGCTTGCCTTGTATTCAAAAAGGTTGCTTATTAAGAGTATGAAGTTAGTTGGTGCAACACGCAATTTTATACGCAAACCCTTTTTGGTTAAAGGAATTTTGCAGGGGCTTTACGGGGCTATTATTGCTGATTTAATGTTGCTTATTTTATTTTATTATGCTAAAAAAGAGGTAAGCGAGTTAATGTTTTTGGAGGATTTGCCCAGCACCGGAATTGTTTTGGCTTCGGTAATTGTACTGGGTATTTTTATTTCAGGATTCAGCACCTACTTTGCCGTAAATAAATATCTTCGCCAGCGAACAGAAGACGTTTATTAAGTTTAATACAATGGCAAAAGAAAAAGTTAAGGTGAGTGCTGCTTCAAAAACTCCCGGTAAAGCAATAACTAAACCTGTAGTAAAATCAAACGAGCAAGACCTAGCTTTTGGAAAAATCAATTACATGTTAATGATTGCAGGAATTTTGTTGCTCATAATTGGTTATGCAATGATGTCGGGGGGGGGTAGTAATGATCCTAATGTTTTTAATCCCGAAATTTTCAGCTTCCGCAGAATTACACTTGCACCAATTATAGTGCTGTTGGGATATGGTTTAGAAGTGTTAGCCATAGTTATAAAAGCGAAAGACTGATAAAAATCAGAAGAAGGAACAGCAAACTTTTCACTTTTGAGTTTTGACTTAACTCTTTTGAATTTAAACATATGACCATTCTTCAAGCTATCATTCTTGCAATTATTGAAGGCATTACAGAGTTTCTTCCCATATCATCAACCGGGCACATGATAATCGGTTCAAGTATCATGGGTATAGCATCACAAAACTTTACCAAACTTTTTACTATAGCAATACAGTTTGGCGCTATACTCTCTGTAGTGGTTTTATATTGGAAGCGTTTTGTAAACCTTAAAGATTTTGGTTTTTACATTAAGCTATTAATTGCATTTATTCCTGCTGTAGTTTTTGGTTTGGTTTTTAAAAAATACATTGATATCCTATTGGAAAATGTAATTGTGGTTGCCATAATGCTTGTCTTGGGCGGAATTATTTTTTTAATGATAGACAAGTGGTTTACAAAAAACGAAAACGATGATGCAGCTGGTGTTTCAAATAAAAGTGCTTTTATCATAGGCTTGTTTCAGGTTATATCGATGATTCCAGGTGTATCGCGTGCAGCGGCAACTATCATTGGGGGTTTGTCACAAAATCTTACCCGAAAGGCTGCCGCTGAGTTTTCATTTTTTTTAGCGGTGCCCACCATGTTTGCTGCCACGGCAAAATCATTGCTTGATTATTACCAGGATGGTTACACAATTACCTCAAACGAAATTCAACTGCTTGCAGTAGGAAACATTGTTGCTTTTGTAGTTGCCATGATAGCGATAAAAGCTTTTATTAGCTTTCTCACCAAAAATGGTTTTAAAGTTTTTGGGTACTATAGAATTTTGGTTGGGGGAATTATTCTTGTATTGCATTTTATGGGTATTGAGTTGGGAATGCTGTAATTTTTAAATACTAACCAATTTAGTTTTTACATGCATTTTCATGTAAATTCAGAAATCAATCTTCCAACGCCTTTTCAATATTCTTATCAGGAATCACCCATAGCACCGCAACAAATGCAAATAAAATGGCTGAAACTACGGGGTAAAAAAACGACATTGCAATAGCTGCAGAATAACATAACAGTGAAACATTTCCTTTAATTCCCTGTTTTTGCAAGGCTGTGTTAAGTTTGGTGGTATGTTTATAGTGCGCAATAATGGTACGGTGCAAAACGGTGTAACCAATTGCGCAAAGTATAAGGTTAATGCCATATAAAGTAACCGGTAACTTTTCAAAATGATTTTCGCCCATGTAAGCTGTAGTAAACGGAATTAAAGAAAGCCAGAACAACAAGTGCATGTTTGCCCAAATTATTTTGCTGTTAACATGATGCACCGTGTGGAGCAAATGATGATGGTTGCCCCAATAAATTGCAACATAAATAAAGCTTAAAATATAACTGAGGAAAACAGGAAGCAATGGTAAAAGGTCCTTTATGGTAATGCCATGCGGAACTTTTAACTCCAAAACCATAATGGTAATGATAATGGCAATAACACCATCACTGAAAGCTTCAAGACGTGCTTTGGTCATTCGTTAAACAGTTTTATAAGTGAAGCAGAATAAATTATTGCTGACGCATGTCTCCATCATAACTCATCATCCAGTTTATTCCGAATTTATCAGTAAACATTCCAAACAACTCGCTCCAAAAAGTTCTTGCAAGTGGCATAGTAATAGTTCCACCTGCAGAGAGTCCGTTAAAAATTCTGTTTGCTTCTTCTGCACTGTCTGCGTTTATTGAAATGGAAAAATTATTTCCTTCTTTGAAATTGCTTGACCACTCACCACCGGTATCACTGCCCATTAAAATTGTACCACCGCCAATAGGCAAAGAAACGTGCATAATTTTTTCTCCATCATGGTCAGGCATTTTTTGTCCTTCGGTTGGTGGCATGTCTTTAAATTTTCCGATGTAAGGAAACTCTCCGCCAAAAACAGATTTGTAAAAATTAAATGCAGCTTCGCATGTGCCGTTAAATGTTAAATAAGGATTGATTTGTGCCATTTTTAAAAGGTTTAGTGTTATGTATAAAATTACTGAATCTTAATGTCGGTAAATATAAGCAGTGCATAATTACAGATAAAAACAAACAGTAAGCCAAGCCCAAAACGAAATTGATTTTGGAAAATTAGCAGGAATTGATAAAAGTTTAGTGTATTACCGTTAAGCGTTTTAAAAAATATCCCTTTGAAGTAAACAATTGTACAAAGTAAACGCCATTTAAAAACGACCTGCTGTTTACTTCATAAAAAAAAGCATCGTTCATATCAATGTTTCCCAACTTAAAAACTTCTTCTCCTTTACTGTTTAAAATTTTTAAAGCTGATATTTTGGTAAAAGGAAATCTGAAAGAAATACGCAAAGTGTTTCCTGTAGGATTGGGGCTTACTTTAAACTCATTCATTGTTTGGGACAGATGTTCACTACCAACTACCGTGCTAAAATCGTACCCATAAAGGTTTCCGCCTGTTGAAAATAGCCTTTCGTCTGTAAAATATACCTCACCGTTATTAATAAAGGCGGCTCCTTCCTTCTGGGTTTGGGTTCCGCCAAAACTGAAATCAAATACATTTCCGTTAAAGAAATTATCGCCCGCAAATCCACTAAAAAGCCACCCTTGAGTATTGGAAATAAGAAGCATTTTATCTCCTGTTGAAGAAATGGTTGCCGATGTAATAGAGTTATTTATTAAATTACCAACACCGGTAAAAAAACTGTCGGTAAGTTGCGCCACATAGCTACCGGGCTGAGAAGGCAATTTGTACATTTTAGTGTAGCCGTTGTAGGGTACTGTTCTGTTTTTTGAGAATAGGTACAAAGAATCATTGAACCAAAACATGGCTTCCATGTCAAAATTTTTAAGACTATCGTGTGGTGGAAATGCAACCTGATCAGGGTAACTGAAGTTGATGATTTGTGCAGCTACGCTATCACCAATAATAACAGAGGGATTTGGTACAATAACAATTTTGAGATCAGTTCTGTTGTTTAAATTATTTCCAAAATCTCCAATGTAAAAATCTCCATTATCATCTTTGCAAACTTCTTCCCAATCAGTATTTACAGCATTGGTAATATATAGCGCACGCAAAAGATTACCCAATGTATCAAAATGATAAAGTTCGCTGTTATTAGTTGCATCGTTATGGCTCTAAACACTATTTGTATTTTGGGTTGATAACCCTGATGATTCTGACAGAATCAAAGGCAATGAGTGAATAAGCCGTGGTGTAAGAGTTTGTGCATTTGCACAAAAACTAATCAGAATTGAAGCAAACAAGAATTTTAGCTGGGCTCTCATAGAACCTCAGCAACAACATAGGTGCTTCCGCCCACAAAAATTAAATCGTCTTTTAGAGCAGTGGCTTTTGCTTTTTCAAACGCTTCTTTAACTGTGTTGTAGCTTTCGCCCTGCATACCATAAGCATGTGCGCGCTGGCGCAGTTCATTTTCGTCAAGTGCGCGGGGCACATTGGCTTTGCAGAAATAATAGGTTCCCTTTTTGGGCAAAAGTGAAAGCATATCCTCAATACTTTTATCGGAAGCTATTCCTAACACAAAATGCAAGTTTTTAAAAGGAATACGCTCAATTTGCTCTACTACATGGCGTAACCCTTCGGCATTATGTCCTGTATCAGCTATTGTTAGCGGTTCTTGAGAGAGAATGTGCCACCTGCCTGCAAATCCGGTTAATGCCATTACATTTTTAAACCCTTTAAGCACAGCATCACTCTTTATCAAAAATCCCTTTTGGTGTAAAACGTTAATGGCAGAAAAAACAGTTTGAACATTTTTTACCTGGTACATTCCTGCAATACCCACTTCCATATTTTTTTGAACCACACTCCTTCTTTCAAAAATATCAACTACCAATTTTAACTGGTTATTGGTTTTTAAAGCGGCTTTATATTCTTTATCGGCAAAAACAATTCGAGAATTTTCTGTCTTTGCTTTTTTTACAAATACATTTTTGATTTGCTGCGATTCTCCAATCACAACCGGAGTACCTGGCTTAATGATACCGGCTTTTTCAGTTGCAATTTTTTCCAGTGTATCGCCAAGAAGAGCAGTGTGATCTAAACCAATGTTTGTTATAATAGAAAAAAGTGGATTGATAACATTTGTAGAATCTAATCTGCCGCCTAAACCTGTTTCTATAATAGCCACATCGGGTTTTTCTGTCCTGAAATAATCAAAAGCCAAAGCCACGCTCCACTCAAAAAAAGAAGGCTCAATTTTTTCAAAATGAGTTTTATGTTTCTGAACAAACTCTACCACATATTTTTCAGGGATCATTTTCCCGTTTATGCGTATGCGCTCTCTAAAATCTTTTAAGTGGGGAGATGTATAAAGCCCGGTTTTATAACCGGCACTTTGGAGGATGGCAGCTAAAAAGTTAGACACTGATCCTTTTCCATTGGTACCTGCCACGTGTACAAACTTCATTCCTTTGTGAGGCTCTTTTAAGACTTTAAGAAGTGCCAGTGTGTTATCCAAATCGGCTTTGTAAGCAGCATCGCCAATACGGTGGTACATGGGCAACTTCTCAAAAAGGTAGTCAAGAGTTTGCTGGTAGGTCATACTGATTTGGAGGGTGAGTTGCAAATAATTAAGGCTGCAAAAGTAGGATAAACTTTTAGTTTTTAAAATGTTAGCCTTAAGGCAAAGTAAAAGGCGGGGTTAAAAAGGGTTAATTTAAGAATGAAATCCTCTCTTAAAACTTAAACTTGGTTATCTCAGCATTCATTTTATGGAAAAACTTCCATTGGTTGCTTTGGGCAGAATCTAACGGGTAAACATCAGCCGCAACGGTACGTTGGGCGGGCTCGTATTTTTTCTGAAACTCTTCGGGCATGTCGTAGGTGCCAAGGTATAGTCGTTTTATTACACCTTTGCTGATTGTTCCATCAGGGAATTTTACTTTCACAATATCTTCCTCGCGAAAATCGTCAATATCCTTTTGCTCAAAAAATGCTTTTATAAAAATTTTATCTCTACGCTGTATAGAAAGTATATCGTCTGTCCGCAAAGCGGTTTCGTATTCGCTTTTAAAGAGGCGGTTTACTATGCCACCAACCGGTGCTATAAAAACGCGCGCCAAACCCATCATGCCGGTAGCAGATGTGGATGATTTATTTACAGCAGAATCGGGTTTAAGCATTTTTTCGGGATCATTTAATTGCTCAGCAAGCAAAGCCAACTCCGTATTTGCCATTTGAAGTTTTAAAATATCTGTGCGCATTTTATCGGTTTCGTTTTGGGCTGCCTCTAATCTTGAATGAGGCAAGGCATCTAACATTACCTGGTTTTTTATTCGTAATAGCTCCCCTTGTTTTTTACTGAGAAGTTTACTGTTTTCTGTTATATCAATTTTGTTGAGCGCAATTTTGGTTTGTATGTTAAATATTTCGCGCTCTACCCAAGCCCTACCTGTACTGCTATTTTTTTCGGAAATATTGCTTGATGTATCACTTATACCAAGCAATTGATTGGCGCGGGCTTCTACAAAATACAGAAACAACGAATCGCCCTCGTGAATGGAATCGCCTTCAGCTTTAAAAATTTTAAGAATGCGGCTGTCTTCTGTAAGTCGTATCATTACATTATCGAGCAACACCTGTCCGTTAGCCTTTACATACAAAAACTTGTTAAAGACATAATATGCTAGCGAGCCTAAAATCAAAAACAACACAACAAAGTAAACCACCCTGTCGTAGTTTGTTTTCTTTTTGGCAACGGGCTTTTTCTCCTGCTGTGTTCGGAGCATGGTTGTTCCGCGCCTGAAATTGATGCTCTTCATTAATATTTTTTGTGTCTATTTTTTTATTGACAGTAAAGTTGCTGCTGCATACGCTTTTCGCATGTGCGAATTGACAATTGCTAGTCGGGTAATTTTATGAGGCGGGTTAAATCATGTATGGCAAATTTATTAATACCGGTTTTGTCTGCAATTATTTTCATGTACTGGTTCATGTCTGTTAACGATGCAAAATCTTCGGTTCGCAATGCAATCACTACTTTATCTTTTACGAATTCAAAATTTTCCTTGAGTTTGCGGGTTACATAATCTGTCTTGCGGTTTTCATAAGCCATTACATAAATGCGGCTGCAATAATCTTCAATATCCTGTATCAAACTTAAATCATAATTAACAGGTACCGATACGTTAAGTTTTATTTTTTTTTGCTCGCATATTTTATAAGCTGCCTGCATCATGGTGCGATACTTACGGTAATACTGCGTTTTATTTTGTTGCCAATCGTCAAATGTATGCGGCTCTACATCAAGGTGCAACGCATTAAACTTTGGTTTGCCGGTATATGTAAACAATGCACTAAAATATTCCTGCAACTGCGCAGGAGTTTTATTAATGAGGCTGTTGTCGCCAATTAAAAGCTCTGACGATATGTTTGACTTTGCCAGCGTGTCCATTCTGCCCAGAGCTTTTACCAAATCGTTGCCGGCAGAGATAATGGCATTGTCCACATCATTTTTAATTAAAAACTCCGATATAAAATTGATGTTGTTGTTTTCAAATGCATGACTCCATACATAAACAGACTTGCTTAAAGAAAATTTCATTGCATTTTGCTCAAGCGAATCCAGTTCCACAAGTGAAATATAATCCTGCATATTAGCAGTAGGGTTATACTTGTTTAATTGAATAAGTTTCAAATACAACTGCTGTTTTACATCAAGCAATTCTATTCGCTGGTCTAAAAACTCATCCAACAGTTTTAACGATTTTACAGGATTAAATTCAGCATCGGTATATTGCATGCGAACACGCTCTATACGTAACAATTCAGCCCACTCTGCATTCTTTTCGTAAAGGTCTAAGTACTGTTTTAGTTTACTACGGAATTCATAAAAGTAACTCATCATTTCGGCAAGTTGCTCCCTGTTTCCCGATGTTAAGTTATGTTTAATCATTTCCGTTTTTGCCGCAGTAAGCTGTTTGCCATCTCCTCCGCCAATAGGAATTGAAAAAGACAAACCGGCACTCATAAAGTTGCGCGCTGTTTCGCTATAAAAAGCATCGTAATAATTATACCGGAGTGATGCTTTTAAGTTTATTTTATGATTGGCGCTTTGTTGTAACTCAAGTGCTTTAATACTCAGTTTTAAAATGCTGTCTTCAGCAGCGCCAAGTGCCGCATAGTTTTTTAAGAAAGTTGCAAAATCAAAATCAATAAGAGGCAGTGTAAATGCCTCGGTGCTATCAGGTGTAAATTGTTCTTTAAAAATATAGTTATAGTTCTCGTAGATGTCAAGGGAAGTGGTAATGTCAATTAGTGACTGTTTAAAATGAATAAACTCAAGGTTGGTAATTTCCTTTAAGTCGTGTAACGAATTAATGAGGTCTGTTTTTGCATCTAAAATTTCTTTGCGCTTTTTCAACAGTCTTATTTTTTCAATATTAAATTTATAAATAACCTGTGCGTAGCGCGCGCTTATCTCCTGTTGTTTTTTATCCTGCCTTGCATTCAGGTTATTAATTGCCATTTGCAATTCGGCTTGTGTGGCTTTATTGGTGTTTTCAAAAAGTCCGCCTTTTAAAATATTCCAGTCTATGCCTGCCTGTAAGCGTTGGCGGTATATAATATCCTCATCGCCTGTTCCTGTCTCGAAATTTTGCAGATAGTTACTGTTAAACTCCATTCCGGCATTGCGCCTGAGTTTTTCCAACTCAGCCTTTTTTACCGCATTTTGGTAAGGCGCATCAGTAGCCGATGGTTGAGCATTTGAAAAAACTTTTTTGGCGTTTTCTAAATATCCCTGCTGTATTTTAGAAGTGGTTAATTGCTGATAGTTTTGAAAAACCTTTTGTAACTTGCCAATTTTATTTGCCACTAAAGTGTCTTTGGCAGTTTGGGCATTACAAAAAAAAGTAGCGGACAAAAAAATAATAAATGCCATTGGCAAACGCCATACAAAACCATTGCCCAAACTTTTTAAAGTTTTCTTCTGCTTCACTAATAAAAAAATCTCTTACTGTTAAAAAGTTAAAAGTAAGAGCCTAAAAGAGTTGAACCACAAAGTAAAGGTGGTTTAATTAACAAAAGGGATGTGGAAAAGAGCAAGTTATAGTAAGGATGTTTTATATCTGTAAAACAAATAGATTATTCTGATATTTTTGCCGCTCTTTTTCCAATGCCACAAGACCAAACCATTATTGATGAAAGAACCCTTGCTGCGCGTTTAAGCGACTATAATGAGTTGCTCAAATTCAGGCTTGCGTCATTGGTGGTTTTTTCTGCTGCGCTTGCTTATTTGCTTGGATGGGATGGCAGCGTTAACTGGTTGCAGTTTACCGCGCTTATCGTTGGTGGATTTTTAATTACAGGTGGCTCTAATGGTTTAAACCAGTTGTTTGAAAAAGATACAGACAAACTGATGGTACGCACACAAAACCGCCCATTGCCTGCCATGCGCATGTCAAGTACAGAAGCATTGGTAGTTAGTGTTTTGGCAGGAGGGTTAGGATTGTTTCTACTTTTTTATTTTCTCAATTTTAAAAGTGGTGTACTTGGTTTAATTGCATTAATAAGTTATGCATTTGTATATACTCCCATGAAACGTGCTACGCCTTTTGCCGTTTTTGTTGGGGCTTTCCCGGGTGCAATACCCACGTTGCTGGGTTGGGTTGCTGCCACAGACCAATTCAGTTACCAAGGTTGGATTTTATTTGCCATACAGTTTATGTGGCAGTTTCCACACTTTTGGGCAATAGCCTGGAAGTTGTATGATGATTACAAATTAGCGGGTTTTGAAATGTTACCTGCCGGAGGTAAAACTAAAGCATCAGCATTTCAAACCGCTGTTTATACATTTACATTAATTCCTATCGGGTTGTTTCCTTATTTTTTCAGGATGAGTGGGATTGTTTCTGCTGTAATTATAACCCTTACCGGAATTTATTTTTTTTACCTCAGTATAAAACTCTTAAAAAGTTGTAACGATAATGATGCAAAAAAACTCATGTTTGGTTCGTTTGTTTATTTGCCGGTAGTTTTAATTGCATTGGTCCTTGATAAAATTTAGAAATTGATAAAAAAAATACAGCCACTGATTTGCGTAAAAATTAGGTCGTACACAAGTTTGGAAGTAAATGTGTGGCAGTTTAATCCTCAAAAACAAAAATGGCAACAGTAATAGACAACGATAAAAACACCTACACTGGAATTCCGACTTCTAAAATGCTTTTATGGATTGGCATTGTAAGTATTATAATGGCATTTGCCGGTTTTACCAGCGGTTACATCGTGCGTAAGGCAGAGGGTAACTGGGTAGAGTTTAACTTACCACGTGCATTCACCATTAGTACCATAATTATTTTAATGAGCAGCTTTACCATGCAAATGGCATACATTGCTGTTAGGAAAAACAACTTTAAAAATGCAAAAACTTTTGCCATTACCACACTTGGTTTAGGTCTTGCATTTGTGTTCAGCCAGTTTTACGCATGGAATGTTTTGGTTGATAACGGAATTTTTTTTGTTGGTAATCCCTCCGGTTCATTTTTGTATGTGCTATCGGGTTTGCATGTGTTGCATTTGGTTGGAGGTATAATTGCACTCATAATCGTCTCCGTTAAAACCATTCAGGAAAAATATAATTCCGAAAACTCATTAGGCATAGAATTGTGCACTACTTACTGGCACTTTTTAGATTTACTTTGGATTTATCTTTTTGTATTTGTTGCATACTTAGCGTAGATTTTTTTTCTCCCCTACTTTTACTTTTCTAAAATCAATGCAATCAAAAACCACATTTCCTAAAGATAAAATAAATGTACTGTTACTTGAAGGCGTGCATCCTTCTGCCATAAAACTTTTTAATGAAGCGGGTTACCAACGTGTAGAGTCTGTTTCAAAAGCATTAACAGAAACCGAGCTTCTTTCTAAGATAAGCAACACACACATACTTGGCATACGCTCTAAAACACAACTCACCAAAAATGTTTTAGATGCTGCGCAAAAATTAATTGCTGCCGGATGTTTTTGCATTGGCACCAACCAGGTAAACATGAGCAGCGCCACCAATAATGGTGTTGCCGTTTTCAATTCACCGTTCAGCAACACACGCAGCGTGGCAGAACTTGTAATTGCATACAGCATTATGCTTCTGCGCAGAATCCCCGAAAAAAATGACGGAGCACATAAAGGTTTGTGGTTAAAAGATGCATCAAGCAGTTTTGAAGTGCGCGGAAAAACAATTGGCATTATTGGTTACGGACACATAGGATCGCAAGTGAGTGTAATGGCTGAAAGCTTAGGCATGAAAGTTATTTTTTATGATGTGGAACCCAAACTTTCTCTCGGCAATGCAACACCCATTAAACAATTGGATGATCTATTAAAAAAATCCGACATCATTACATTGCACGTGCCGGGCGGAAAAGAAACTGCAAATTTTTTAAATGCGCAGCGCATGAGCAAAATAAAAAAAGGTGCTGCGTTAATTAATTTGAGTCGTGGTGAGGTAGTTGATTTGGAAGCGGCATCAAAAGCGCTTATCAATAAACAAATTTCAGGTATGGCAGTAGATGTTTTTCCCGAAGAGCCGGAGAGCAACCAGCAAAAATTTATTTCTGTTTTACAAAACTTGCCCAACGTAATTCTTACTCCACACATTGGCGGCTCCACCGTAGAAGCGCAGGAAAACATTGGAATAGATGTAGCCACCAAACTCATCAACTATCTCAATACAGGTTCAAGCGTTGGCTCACTGTCAGTGCCTCCGCTTAATTTGCCCATGCAGCAAAGTGGCTACCGTATTTTGCACATACACAAAAACCAACCTGGTGTACTTTCCGAAATTAATAGTGTGGTATCAGGCAAAGAAGTAAACATACTTTCGCAGTACTTAAATACCAATGCGCATATTGGCTACGTTGTGCTTGACATTGAAAAACGCCCTACCAATAAAATTATGGAGGAGCTGAAAAATGTTTCGGGGACAATAAGGGTGAGGAGCTTGGTGTGAGACTACGATCATGTAATCAAAAAAAGAAAATATAAAATTTTCCATCAAAAACTTGCTGCGTCTTCAGATCGTGAAATTGGCAAGGGATTGAGTTGACCATAAGCACATTAAATTAGAAAGACATCTTCCGAAAAATTCTTTATTAATCTGTTTGTTTTTGGTCCTATTCGCTTGTTGTTTTAATAAAAAATGCATTGGGTTTTTTAAAGGGGTAAGGATAAACCATTTTACTAAGTTTTGTTCCCGATTTGGAACAATACTTTTCTTTTTGACTTTTCCCTTTAAATACATATGTATTCATATTAGCAACAGAGGATATGTAAAAATCATTATCTATTTGTTTTGCTTGTTCAAATGATTCTTTAACCGAATAGGTCAAATAATTACGAAACAATAATGGGGAATTTTCTTTTGAAAAAGTCTTACTAACAGGCGTTTTTGAACCCGAATATTTAATGGGAAACTCACATGTAAAGTAAGGACTTTTACTAATAGTAAACTTCGAGATTAGGATTGAACTTTGGGGAGGTATCTGAATGATTTGCTTCGGTTTAAACTTAGAACTTGCAGCAAATGCCTGCTGCTTTTTATAAGCAGAAGTTGTGCTCTTGCCAGAACCATAGGCTGAACCTCCTAAAATATTTATCATCGCATCAGCAAAAGTTGCAGAAGTTGAAACTGTAGAGGAACTGTAAAAGGATTTAGTTTCTTCAGAATCATACCAATATTCATAAGAAACTCCATTATAAATAAAATGAGATTTATTCCAATCCAGGTAAATAGCTTCTTCTAGTTTATTCGTAATTATAAATGAAATTGCTCCACCATCCGACCAAAAATTATAATTGATTTTAAGTTCAGCATTTTCAAAAACGAAGTTTTCCTTTTCAAGTTTGGTTGTAGCTGAATTTGTTTCAATTACTTGGTAAACGGAAGAGCATCCCGTAAATAGGAACCACATAGAAACTAGTAGATATTTTAATTGCTTCATATTGTTGTTTAATGATTAATATTTTAGTTTGCTATAATTCATGCTGTTTGAAAAATTTAAAAACTTTTATTATCTATTTTGTATAATTATATTGGGTACATATTCACCTCTATCAACCCGAGTCAAATGACCATTAGTAAAATAATAGAAATAAGTATTATATCCTAATCCACTCCTAAATACTTTGTAGTTTTGGCTTGCTTCTTCAACATGAACCTTCCCTTTATTTCTTTTAATAAACTCATATTCTGACATGCCAAGGTCACAATGGACTCGACAACTACTTAAAAAAATTATTGTAATAATGATTAATCTTCTCATTTTATCATAGATACACTTTGAAAATTGGAGAACGAGTCAAAGAAAATGATTTGTATTCTTCTGAAAGTGTAAATGAAAGCACTAATTTTAAAAAAAACAAAAAAAGTTTTAGGGGTAAAAAACCTCATTAACATCTTGCGGGTTTCTAATGGATACACTACAAATCAATTCACCCTGTAATGCAAAAAAAGCATTATTCTGATTCAGCGTGCGTTTATTATTTCCATCAACTCCATGCGTTACTTTTGAAATCTTACCCAGGGCAATTGATGGCTTTGCTCCTCACCAATTAACATCATAAATTTTCTTCCTACTCACAAACCTTGCAAACCATAACGTGTTTCCATGAATGTACAAACCAATCCTAAAATCGCGCTTCTTATCCAACAATAACTTAATCCTATATCTTGATTCAAATTTCTCCAACTGCTTTATGTTATTGATATTAGAAACCTTTTCTACTTTCTCAACATTTATAGAAACCCGGTTAAGTGCCCTCATAATTTCTTTATCAGCTTTATGAGCCTCAATATCTCTCCAGAATTTAGACTTGAACTTAAACTGCATTTTTTCTAACAAATTGCAGAATCTTTTCTTTATCCACTTCTCCCTTTTCTTCCATTTCTTCGTCAATAAGTTTGGCAAGAATTAAACCTTCTTTTGTTTTTGCGGATAAAACTTTATGATCTAATTTAAACTGAGCAAAAAGGGTTCTAAACCATTTCTCCTTTGCTTCGGGTATGTTTAAAATAATAGTCTTCATTCCTATGGTTTTTTTCAAAGATAAAATAAATATATGGAGTATTTAAAAGTAAAAATCCTTCAGGGTTTTAAAAACCTTGAAGGATTATGTTACCTGCACACATAAAAAAAATCAATCCGCCTTATCGTGCAAAAATTTGTTATTGCTATTGAGTGTTGGCTTGTTGTTTTCGTCATTATTTAATGATACACGCGAGATGTTCCCCTCATCGGTAGAGGCTTTAACATCACCCAATTGCACACCACGTCTTTTGTACGCGGGCTCCTTTTCCATTTCAACAATATTGTTGGGCGATGACATGCGGTAGCTCAGTTGCTTTAATTTTTCCAGGCGTTCGCGGGTGCGTTTAAATATATCATCTTCTGTAACTGCCGGTGCCGATGAAATTGGTTTTTCTTCTGGTGTTAATTCACGTTTAATCATAACCGGCTCAGGAGTTTTCTCCACAACCCTCAACTGAATCTCTTCTATCTTTTCTTCTTCCACAACTTTTGCAGTTACTTCATCAATGGTTGGTTCTTCTTCTTCAATCTTTTCGTCTGTAAGAATAGAAGAAGAATTGATTGGCTGCGGAATGTTAGTAAACTCAAAAACATTGGGGGCTTCCATAATTATTTCTTCTGCCTTTGCTTCTGTAATGGGTGTTTCTTCTGATTTTACTTCTGCAACAGGTTCAGCAGTTCCTTCAGCTACTATTTCACTCGTTTCAACCACGCTTAATTCAGCAACGGGTTCACTTATCATTTCAATAACAGGATCAATCACTGCTTCAATGGTTATCTCTTGCACAACTTCCGCAACTGGTTCTTCCTTGTTTTCAGAATAGATGCTTGCCGCCAGTTCTGTAATTTCTGTATTCACCATTTCAGCTTCAATCATTTCTACTGATGGCACAGCTTCTTCTGCAACAGGAATAAAATTTTCTTCCATTAATACAGATGGCTCTTCTGTTTCAGTTACAGGAGTTGCATCAATAATTTCATCAACCGTAAGCTCCGATTCAATGGCAATTACATTTTCTGTTGCAACAACTATTTCATTCAAATCTTCTACCTGAATTATATTTGCTATTACAGGTTCTTCTTCTATTGCAAGAACTTCAGCAACAGGTTTGGCAATTTCTTCAACAGTATTTTCAACAACCGTTACTTCGGCAATAGGCCCTACTACCAACTCTTCCACTTTCGCTTCGGGTAATTCAGCAACAATTTCATTTACAAGAGGTGCTGGCGCTACATCTTCCAACTGTACTTCGTTTTTAATTACAACATCATCATGTACAGGCTGTATTATGTTCTTTAAAAAATCTTCTTTGTTATCAAAAGGAGATTCTACCATTTCTTTCACCTTTGGTAGAATTACCTTTTCAATATGCTTTAACGAAAAACCATTATCGGTTTTTGTATCATCTTTAGGGCGGTTAAAATTGTAAACAGAAGTTACAGGCAATTCTTCTTCAACAGTTCTGATGCTTGGCTCATCTTTGCTTTGCAACTTTTTACCTCTTTCAGGATTATCATAATCAGGCGATGGAGTTGCATTTAAATCGTAAACAATTTTCTCGGGTTTTTTTGCATTATCATCATACAACTGCTGTTTGCTTTTAAAGCCGGTAGCAATTAGTGTAACACCAATTCTGTCATCTAAAGTTTCATCAATACCCACACCCATTATAACCTCAGCGGTTTGTCCTGCTTTTTCCTGTATGTAGTCGGTAATTTCTCCCATCTCATCCATTGTAACTTCGGTGTTGCCCGATGTAATATTTAATAGAATGTAGCGCGCACCTTCAATATTGTTATCATTTAATAATGGAGAATCAAGCGCAGCTTCTACTGCTGTTATTGCACGATTTTCACCACTTGCCTGTGCTGAACCCATTATGGCAACACCACTATCTTTCATTACTGTTTGCACATCGGCAAAATCAACATTGATGTGAAGGGTTACGGAAATAATTTCGGCAATGCTTTTAGCTGCAGTTGATAAAATATTATCGGCATGGCTGAATGCTTCGTTCAATTTTAAGTTGCCATGAATCATACGCAAGCGGTCGTTGCAAATAATTAAAAGCGTGTCAACGTTTCTTTTAAATTCTTCAATACCTGCCTCGGCTTGTTGCTTTCTTTTCTTTCCTTCAAAAGCAAACGGAATGGTAACAATACCAACAGTGAGTATTCCCATTTCACGCGCCACACTTGCAATGATTGGTGCTGCACCTGTGCCAGTGCCACCGCCCATGCCTGCAGTAATGAAAACCATTTTAGTGGTTTCGTTTAACACCTTTTTTATGTCGTCAATATTTTCTATTGCCGATTGCTTACCTACTTCCGGAATAGAACCTGCACCTCTGCCTTCGGTAAGGTTTGATCCGAGTTGAATTTTAGTTGGCACCGGGCTTATATCAAGCGCTTGTGCATCGGTATTGCAAACTACAAATTCAACACCACGAATACCTTGTTTGTACATGTGATTAACGGCATTGCTACCGCCACCGCCTACACCAATTACTTTAATGATTGATGGTTTTTCTTTGGGCATTAGTTCTATTTGCATGTTATTTGAAATTTAGAAATTGTGAATAATGATTTAATGTGGAAATGTGGTTAATGTGTATAATGGTTTAATTGTCTTAATACTTGGTACACCTTATTATAGATTTTTATCATCACTGTCATCACTGAATATTTCTTTAGTGGTGCGAATTAGGCTGCTGAAGAATCCGCCTTTGTGTGCAACAGGAGTTTGTGTGGTAATGTTCCTATTTGTTTTTTTACGAAGGTCGTATTCATTCAACCCTCTTATTACTAACCCAACTGCCGTAGCGTACATTGGACTCTTAATATCATCAGCACCTTTTGCCAAATGCTCGTTAGGGTACCCAATGCGTGTGTCCATGCCGGTAACATATTCTACCAACTGAGTAACGTGCTTTAGCTGTGAGCCTCCACCCGTTATAACAATGCCTGCAATTAGTTTACGCTCAAAGCCCGAACTTTTTATTTCGTAAAACACGTGTTCAATAATTTCTTCTACACGCGCTTGTACAATGCTTGCTAAGTTTTTTACAGAAATTTCTTTGGGCTCTCTACCACGCAAACCGGGTATTGAAACAATTTCATTATCTTTCATTTGAGATGCAAGCGCAGAACCAAATTTTACTTTCAATAACTCTGCCTGGTTACGAATAATGCTGCAACCTTCTTTAATATCTTCAGTAATTACATTACCACCAAAAGGAATTACAGCGGTGTGTCTGATAATCCCGTCCTGAAAAATGGCAACATCTGTAGTGCCTCCACCAATATCAACCAATACAACACCTGCTTCTTTTTCTTCATCGGTTAACACAGCTTCTGCAGAGGCAAGCGGTTCAAGAATTAAATCAACTGTGGTAAGCCCGGCTTTGGTAACGCACTTTTGAATATTGTTTGCTGCGGTTACCAGCCCCGTAATGATGTGGCAGTTTGCTTCAAGCCTCACTCCACTCATGCCCACTGGGTCTTTAATTCCCGATTCGTTATCAACCGTAAAATCTTGGGGTATTACATCAATAATTTCTTCACCGGGAGGCATTGCCAGTTTGTACATATCATCCACAATGGCTTTAATGTCCACATGACCGATTTCATCATCAGTGCTTCTGCGTGTAATCATACCGCGGTGCTGTAAACTTTTAATATGTTGCCCTGCAATTCCCACGTGCACCGATTTTATATCAACACCGCTTTTTGATTCGGCTTCGGCAACAGCTTCTTTAATGGAAGCAACTGTCTTTTCAATATTGGCAACCACACCTCGCATTACACCCACACTCTCGCTTCGACCCATGCCAAGAATTTCAATTTTTCCAAATTCATTTCGCTTGCCAACTATGGCAGCAATTTTTGTGGTTCCTATATCAAGACCTACAATAAGTCCTTGTTCTGTTAATGGCTCGGGCACGTGTAAATGAGTTTATGAGTTAATTAATTTTCTTTTTGTACAGACAACTTGTTTTTTGAATTTAAGATTTACCGTTTCGTATTGATCCCACCCAGCTTCGTTTAGTCCCTTACGATAAAACACTTCAAGTTTTTTCATTTTCTCATCAAGGTCGGTAATGTCGCCAAGTATGATAATATGATTCCCTAAACGCGGCACCAACTCAATTTCCTGAAATGGGTTGACATAAATCTGTTCAATCAAAGAACTGTAAAGCGTATCGGCATTGATGTAACTGGCGAGATAATAAACCTGATCAATTGTGTTGAGTTTAGCAATGCTGTCGCCCTTTATGTATGCTGATGAATCACGCACGTGTTGTTGCACATAAGTATCAAACAAAAAGCCGTTTGCTACCAAAACGGGTTCCGAAAATTTATCGCTCAGCGGCATAAAGTTTCCTGTATTGTCAACATAAAAACTTTCGTTTACCGAATTGATAATTCTAAGAACAGGTATGCGTTGCTGCACATCAATCTGCACCCATCCATCAATGGTTGAATATACCTGAGCCTGTTTTATATAAGGATTTGTATTAATGATATTTTCCAACACAGCCGTGTTAATTTCAGACATGCGAGAGCCCTTTATTTTTTTTGACTTGGAATTGAGTAGTTGAATAATGTCAGCACGGTCAACAAAGTTGCGCTGCTCTTCGTCTTCAATATTTATGCGAATACCTTTGCAGGTGATATTGCTCTTATCCTTGCTAACAAAACCAGCAAGCACCATAAATGAAACTGCAAGTAAGCTATACATACTTACCCGAAATACTTTTTTCCAGTTTATGTTTTTTAGTTTCATTTTATTTCATCCCTAAGCATGAAGATGGCTTATGGCAGTGCTAAATCTTACTCTCAACAAATCTCTCACTTGTACATTCCGTATATACACCTCACTCAATAACTTATTCCGTAGCAATTGTTAATTTCTGCTATCATTTTTTTTCTCTAAAATTTTTCTGATGGGTTTTACTAAAGTGTCAATATCACCGGCACCAAGTGTGAGCAAAACTTCAGCATTTGATCCCTTAATATATTCTAATGTTTGTTCTTTACTTAATAACTTTTTATTGTTATGTTTTATTTTATCAAGCAACATGGAAGAGTTAACACCTTCAATTGGCAGCTCACGAGCCGGATAAATTTCAAGGAGAATTACTTCGTCTAATAATGAAAGACTGTCAGCAAAGCCATCGGCAAAATCGCGGGTGCGGGTAAACAGATGGGGCTGAAAAATGCCTGTAATTTTTTTACCTTCATACATTTCTTTAACAGAAAGTATACATGCCTTTAATTCTTCGGGGTGATGTGCATAGTCATCAATATAAATGCAATAACTGCTTTTAAACTGCAAATCAAACCTGCGCTTAACACCGGCATATGTTTTAAGTCCGGTTTTTATTTCTTCAATTGTCAATCCTAAATTGAGTGCAATGGCGCAAGCAGCAACAGCATTTTCTGCATTGTGTCTGCCGGGCAAACCAAGAGTTAAGTTGGTGTATGTTGAAGTTGGTGTTTTAAGATTGAAAACATATTGATGGTTCTCCACTCTTAAATCAACTCCTGCATATTGACTACTTGCTTTTAATGAGTAGGAATATTTATTCGGATGATTTGTTTGCAACGGTATTCCTTCTTTATATATCAGTATGCCATCATGTTTTACCTGATTGGCAAAAAGGTTATACGATTCTTCTAAATGCTTTTTATCTTGATAAATATCCAAATGGTCGGCATCCATACTGGTAATAACTGCATAAGAAGGATGCAGTGTAAGAAACGAACGGTCAAATTCATCGGCTTCAACCACTGCAATTTCGTTTTCAAAATTTGAGGGCATTATAAAATTGCTCTGGTAGTTTTTGGCAATTCCACCAAGAAATGCTGTTACATTTTTATTTGCACTTTTTAGCAAGTGTGCAACAATGGATGATGTTGTGGTTTTGCCATGTGTGCCTGCAACGCCAACTGTTTTTAATTCAGCAGTAATCAATCCAAGTACTTGTGAGCGCTTCATTACAGAGTAACCATTTTGCAAAAAATAATTTAGTTCTGTATGGTGTTTGGGGATGGCAGGAGTAAATACAATTAAAATTTCGGATTTGAGATTTTCGATTGAGGATTTAAACACTGGAGGAATGAGGTTGATGTTATCTTCAAAGTGGATGTCCATTCCTTCTGCAATGAGTTCATCGGTGAGAGATGTTGGTGTTTTGTCGTAGCCTGCAACATTTTTACCTGATTTTATAAAATAGCGGGCAATCGCACTCATTCCTATGCCGCCTAAACCAATAAAGTAAACGTGTGTTATGTTTTTAATGCTCATGCTTTCAACGCTCTATTTCACCCACCTTTTATTTTCCTAGCCCCAACACTCTTATTTTATACTCACCCCACTCCATCTCAAAAGGGAAGGAGCTTGCAACAGTATCCAGTATTAAAAGCCTGCAATTGCTATCACTTCTTTTGCAATTACATCTGCAGAGTTGGGTAATGCCAATTTTGAAATATTATTTTTTAAAGTATTTAATTCGTTTTCGTCTTTAATAAGTGCAAGTGCTGTGTCAACTAATTTTTTTCGTGTGTCGGTATCTTTAATCATTATGGCAGCATTTTTATTCACCAATGCCTGTATGTTTTTTGTTTGATGGTCTTCGGCTGCTGTTGGCAACGGAACCATAATGGCGGGTTTGCCTACAATGCACAACTCACTAACAGTACTTGCGCCCGCTCTTGAAATAACTACATCTGCAATTGCATAAGCCAAATCCATTTTAGAAATAAAATCAAATGCCTTTAATGACATTGATGTAATTTTTTCTAATCCTTGTGCGGCAATGGGAGAAAAGCTTTTTCCGGTTTGCCATACTAACTGCACACCTGCATCTGCAATTTTTTGCAAATCGTTTACTATTGCCTGATTGATAGAGCGCGCACCTTGACTTCCGCCCACTACTAATATTGTTTTTTTATTTTCATCTAATCCAAAAAATTGCGCTGCCTCTTGTTTCTTGTTACTGATGTCAAGAATATTTTCGCGAACAGGATTGCCGGTCATTACAATTTTATCAGCCGGAAAAAAATTTTCCATTCCATCATAAGCAACACAAATGCGTTTTGCTTTTTTCGCCAGCATTTTATTGGTAATTCCCGGATAGGAATTTTGTTCCTGTATCAATGTGGGAATTCCTTTTGCATTGGCAACGTATAATAAAGGTCCACTTGCATAACCACCCACACCCACTGCAACATGTGGTTTAAACCTGCTTATAATTTTATTTGCATCATATAAACTTGAAATAACTTTTAATGGAAAAGAAAGATTGTCAACAGAAAATTCTCTCTTTAATCCGCTTATCCAAAGCCCTTCAATTTTATAACCGGCAGCCGGAACTTTTTCCATTTCCATTCTGCCTTTGGCACCAACAAATAATACTTCCGCCTGCGGATTTATTTTTTTAATGGCATTTGCAATAGCAATGGCGGGGAATATATGTCCGCCAGTGCCGCCACCACTTACTATTACATGTAAATTATTTTTATGTTGCTCATGCTGCTGCAAGTTGCATGCCTCCTTCCTCCTGTGTTTCGCCTTCTACATCGCGGCTCACGCTTAAAATTATTCCTAATGCAATACTTGTAAACCAAATAGAAGTACCGCCCATGCTTAGCATAGGCAACGGCTGACCTGTTACCGGAAATAAGTTTACGGCAACAGCCATGTTTATCATTGCCTGAAAAACCAAACTGAATGCACAACCAATAGCAAGCATGGTGGCAAATGCCTTAGGACTTCGCCTTACAATTAAAACTGCCCTGTATAAAAGCAACAGGTAAAGCATTAAAACAAACATACCTCCTGCTAATCCATATTCTTCTAAAATGATTGCGTAAATAAAATCGGAATAAGGGTGAGGTAAAAAATTTCGTTGTGTGCTATTGCCAGGACCTTGCCCTAGTAATCCGCCTTTGGCAATTGCAATTTTTGCCTGTTGCGTTTGGTAATTAGCTTCACTTTCCGGATTACTGAAGTTTTCAATTCGCTTTTGCCATGTTTTTATACGTCCTTCGTAACCTACCATTAACGCTATTCCAATAAATAATCCCAACCCAACCACACCAATTCCCATTAACGATAAAATATATTTTGCACTCACTCTTCCAATAAACATAAGCACCAAGCAAGTTGAAAATAAAACAGCGGCAGTAGAAAAATTAGCAGGAAGAATTAATCCGCAAACCAATACCACAGGAATAATGATGGGAAGAAATCCGGTTTTAAAATCTTTAATCTTATCCTGATTTTTAGCCAACATACGCGCAACAAAAATGATGAGTGCAACTTTTGCCAAATCAGAAGTTTGAAACGATAAGCCAATTACCGGAAGCCTTAACCAACGAGATGCATCGTTAAGGTTTGCACCCATTAATAAAGTAAGGAGCAACAATGGCAAAACTAATATGACGGCAATTTTGCTGATGCGCGCATAAAATGTGTATTTAACTTTATGAGCGAGATACATAATCAAAAATCCAAACAAAATAATAGAACCATGTTTAAATAAATAATACTCAGTGTTTCCGCTTTGGTATTTGTAAGCAAGCGTACCGGTAGAACTGTACACTGCCAGTATGGAAACAATAGACAACAGCATAACCACTAACCATATTATACGGTCGCCTTTAAAGTAGGTATCTATCATTTTAGTATTGAATTTTTAATTCGGAATTTGTTTTGAAGAACGTATTTTATCATTCACTCTCCTTAAAGATAATTATTGTTAAACCTTGAAGGTTTGTTACAACTACAACGCTCTTACAGCAGCTTTAAACTGCTGACCGCGCTCTTCGTAGTTTTTAAATAAATCAAAACTCGCGCAGGCGGGCGATAATAAAACCGCATCGCCTTTTTTGCCAAGTTTATATGCAGCCATAACGGCTTCGGTGGCCGATTTGGTTTCAATAATATCAGGAACAATTCCTGCAAATGCTTTTTTAATTTTTTTGTTGTCGGTGCCAAGGCAAACAATAGCTTTTACTTTTTGCTTAACCATGTCGGTAATCATAGAGTAGTCGTTGCCTTTATCAACACCACCTGCAATCCAAATCACAGGTTTTTGCATGCTTTCTAAAGCATACCATGCGCTGTTAATGTTAGTGGCTTTTGAGTCGTTTATAAAATCAATACCGTGCACGGTATTTACAAATTCCAAACGATGTTCGGCATTGCGGAAATCAGCCAATCCTTCGCGGATAGTTTCTTTCCTGATGTCAAGAATGCGGGCAGCAATTCCTGAAGCCATTGAGTTGTACAGGTTGTGTTTGCCCTGTAGAGCGAGTTCAAATATGGACATAGAAAATTGATTATTGGGGTTAGTGTTTATGTGAATTTCGTTGTTGCGTAAATAGCCGTTCATTCCATCTTCTCTTTCAATTGAAAAAGAATACCAACGTGCTTCGGGGTTCTTTTTTAAAACCTCGGTAGCTACCGTTGTATCATCTGCACAATAAATAAATGCATCGGCTGAAGTTTGATTTTGTGTGATGCGGAATTTTGCATCAACATATTTTTGCAATGAATAATCGTAACGGTCTAAATGATCGGGGGTAATGTTTAGCAAAATGGCAATATCAGCCTTAAAGCTGAACATATCATCTAACTGAAAACTGCTGAGTTCTAAAACATAGTAGTCAAAATTTTCGGTAGCCACCTGCATGGCAAAACTTTTTCCTACGTTACCCGCAAGCCCAACATTTAATCCAGCTTTTTTTAAGATATGATATGTAAGAAGTGTGGTTGTTGTTTTTCCGTTTGTGCCGGTTATGCCAATCATTTTTGCTGTTGTATAGCGGCATGCAAATTCAATTTCGGAAACAACAGGAATATTTTTTTCTTTAATAGATTTGATGATGGAAGCTCCATCAGGAATGCCCGGACTTTTTACAACCTGCTTTGCAGTCAGAATTTTTTCAGTAGTGTGTTTACCTTCCTCAAAAGAAATATTGTATTCAGTTAAAGTTGATTTGTAAGAATCTTTGATAGCACCTAAATCGGAAACAAAAACATCAAAGCCCTGCTTTTGTGCAAGCACAGCAGCTCCCACTCCGCTTTCAGCAGCTCCCAAAATGACAATCTTCCCTCTTGCTTTTTTTGAAAGCGAGTTAAACGGGATAGATATGTTGTCTGATGTGAGCATTAATTTTTTACCTGAGTTTTAGTGTAATTACAGTTAATACAGCAAGAGCTATTCCTATGATAAAAAAACGCATTACTATTTTTGATTCGTGGTAACCTGATTTCTGATAGTGATGATGCAATGGCGCCATTTTAAACAATCGGTTTTCACGCGCATATTCAATTCCATGTTTCCGTTTCTGGTATTTGAAATAATATACTTGCATAATCACAGAAAGATTTTCAACAAGGAAAATGCCGCACAACACAGGTATTAAAAGTTCTTTACGAATTGATATTGCAAACACCGCAATGATTCCACCCAATGCAAGACTTCCAGTATCACCCATAAAAACCTGAGCCGGATAAGCATTAAACCACAGAAAGCCTACACATGCTCCAATAAATGCAGCGGCATATACCATAAGTTCACCCGTGTTTGGCAGATACATGATGTTGAGATAATTTGCAAAAACGGTATTGCCTGATACGTAAGCGAAAACGGCAAGCACAGTTCCTATTATAGCTGATGTTCCCGCAGCAAGCCCATCAATACCATCTGTAATATTAGCTCCGTTGCTTACTGCGGTTATGATAAACGTTACTATAATAATGTATAACAGCCATGTATATTTTTTTGCCTCGTCACCCAACCATGATGTAAGCAAATACGAATATTCAAATTCGTTATTTTTAAAGAAAGGAATTGTTGTTGTGGTTGATTTGATATTCTCTTTGCTGAATAGCTGAGCGCTTTCGTTGTTTGTTAAGTCATCAATAAGCGTTTTATCCTTTTCCCAAACAACTGTTTGCTTTTCGGCACGCTCACGCACTACCACATGCTCATTAAAGTAAAGTACAGAACCTACAATAACCCCAAGCCCTACCTGACCAACTACTTTAAATTTTCCGGCAAGACCTTTTTTATCTTTCTTAAAAACTTTAATGTAATCATCTAAAAAACCGATTGTGCCAAGCCACACCGTAGAAACAATCATTAACACTATATATACATTAGAGAGTTTTGTAAGCAATAAAACAGGTATAAGAATAGCGGAGAGAATAATTAAACCTCCCATAGTTGGAGTACCCTGTTTTTTCTTTTCTCCTTCTAAACCCAAATCGCGAATGGTTTCGCCAACCTGCTTTTTTAAGAGCAGTGTAATAATTCTTTTTCCTAAAAAGAGTGAAAAGAAAAGAGAGAAAATTATGGCAAGAGATGCCCGAAACGAAATGTACTTGAATACACCTGTCCCTGGTAAATCAAAATTTTTATCTAAGTATTCAAATAGATAGTATAGCATTACACACCTAAAAGTTTAAATGATTCTTCTAAAACCTGTTTATCGTCAAAAGGATATTTCACTCCTTTTATTTCCTGGTATTTTTCATGCCCCTTGCCGGCAACTAAAATGATGTCGCCTTCTTTTGCAAGTGCGCATGCCACTTTCACTGCTTCCTTTCTGTCAGCAATTGAAAGCACTTTATTAGAGAGATGTACAGGCACACCTGCCTGCATCTGTTTTAAAATTTCTTCGGGGCTTTCGCTGCGTGGGTTATCACTGGTGAGAATAATTTTATCGCTTACCTCACTTGCAATTTTTGCCATAACAGGTCGTTTGGCAGCATCTCTGTCACCACCACAACCAACCACAGTAATTACTTTTTCGTTACCGCTACGTATGTCGTTAATAGTATTGAGTACATTTTTTAATGCATCAGGCGTATGAGCATAATCAACAATACCTGTAATGTTGTTGGAAGAGGTGATGTATTCAAACCTTCCGTCAACAGCATGTAAGGTACTTATGGAAGTAAGCGAAAGCAGTTTATCAACTCCCATTAAAATGGCTGCTGCATAAATTCCTGTTACGTTATAAGCATTAAAACTTCCAATAAGTGATGTTGCAATTTCGCTACCATCAATATTTAAAAGCAATCCGCTAAAACTGTTTTCAATAATCTTGCATTTAAAATCACTCATGCTGTGCAACGAAAAGGTTTTTTTACGGGCCTTTGTATTTTGCAACATGATGCTAGCATTTTTATCATCGGAATTTACCAATGCAAATGACGATTGCGGCAGCATGTCAAAAAAACCTTTCTTGGCTTTAATGTAAGCGTCAAACGTTTTGTGATAGTCTAAATGGTCGTGTGTTATGTTGGTGAAAATGCCCCCTTCGTAAACCAAACCTGTAATACGATTTTGCACTACGGCATGTGAGCTAACCTCCATAAAACAATACTCACACTCTTCAAAAACCATTTCGCTTAAAAGTTTATTGAGCTGAATGGGGTCAGGTGTGGTATGTGTAGCTTCAACTATTCTGTCGTTAATTTTATTTTGTATAGTAGAAAGCAATCCGCAGCGATACCCTAACTTGCGAAACAGATTATATAATAGCGTAACGGTGGTGGTTTTTCCGTTGGTACCGGTTACGCCAATTAATTTTAGATTGGAGGAAGGATTATCAAAATAATTAATGCTTATGTATGAGAGTGCAATAGCAGCATCTTTTACTTTAATGTAATTTACATTTTCATTCAACTCATCAGGAAACTGCTCGCATACTACAGCAACAGCGCCATTGGTGATAGCGCTGTTAATAAATTGATGCCCGTCCGTTTTAGTGCCACGCACTGCAACAAATAAATCACCCGCCTTAACATCAGCCGAGTTAAAGCATACATTAGTGATATTGATATTGGTGTTGCCTTTCAACTCCTCAATACCTGCTTTATATAATAAGTCCTTTAGCTGTTTCACTAACTTAGCTCAATGGTAATTAGTTGTCCTTTATTAATTTTTGCTCCTGCTACAATAGATTGTTTGCTTACAGAACCTCTACCTATCACCTTTACTTGTAGTCCTCTTGTCTCCAATAAATAAATGGCATCGCGCAAGCCCATGCCGGTTACATTGGGCACTGTATGTTCAGAGTGTGATATTGCTTTTATTTTTTCGCCCTTCATATCGCGTGATGCGCTTGCCCATGTTCCTTTGGTTTCTGATGCCTGGTGCGGAACATTTAATTTTTCGCACGATGTTTTTGCATCTTTATAAAAGCCGGGCTTAATGACAGGATGATGAGCAAGTATTGCAGAATCTGACTGCAACTCTTTGTGCATATCCAAATTGGTAGAGAAAACTTTATCGGCAATATCTTTAAAAACCGGTAAAGCTGTTTCGGCACCGTAATAACCACCAACTGAAGGATTATACACTACTACAATGCAACTGTATTTTGGATTCTCAGCAGGGAAGTACCCGCAGAACGAAGCCTGGTAATTTATTTTTCCGTCCTTCCGGTAACCACCTGCACCTGCAATTTGCGCAGTACCGGTTTTACCGGCAATGGTATAGTTAGGTAGTTTTAAATTTTTTCCTGTTCCGTTTTGTACAACACCACGCAACAACTCCTGTGCAATTTTTATAGTACGTTGTGAACAGATTGAATCGGCAATAACTGTTGGTTTAAATGTGTCGGTTATTTGACCGCGATAATTTATTTCCTTAACAAAAAGCGGCTTAACCATTTTGCCATTGTTGGCAACGGCATTATAAAAGGCAAGTGTTTGCAACGGTGTAAGCCGTGTTTCATACCCAATACTCATGTATGGAAGCGTAACACGACTCCAGTCTTCGTCCTTTGTATTTTTTATTCTGGATGGGCGCTCACCTTTCATTTGCAGGTCAAGCCCCGCACCTACATGCATCTTCTTTAAACGGTCAACAAATTTTTGTTCATTCTTTTGGTAGTATTGTTTAATAACTTTTGAAATACCGACATTGGATGACACTTCAAATGAATGACGTATGGTCATTGTTTTATAACCCTCATGGGCATCGCGCATCAACATACCCGGTGCATAACTTATTCTTCCCCCGTTGCAATCAACTGTTTCATCAATATCAATATATCCATCTTCAATACCTGCCATAAGTGAAGCAAGTTTGAAAGTAGAACCAGGCTCGGTACCATAACCTACAGCGTAATTAAAATCTTCGCGGTATAAATCATCTGACACACGCTTGAGATTGGCAATAGCTTTTACTTCGCCTGTTGCTACTTCCATCAGCACAGCACAACCCGCTTCTGCTCCGCTTTTTTGCAGTTGATTTAGCAAGGATTGAGATGCAACGTCCTGAATGTTTAATTCAATAGTTGTTGTTACATCACTGCCATCACGCGCTTCCACTTCATCCTCGTCATTAACAGGCTTCCACACTCCTCCCGATAATTTTTGCATGAGGCGCTTGCCGCTTACACCGGCAAGGTATTTATCAAAGTATCCTTCTAAACCAACAGGTGTGTTGGTTCCAATTTTATAACCAACAGTACGTGCTGCCAATTCTTTAAACGGCTTCTGACGAATATTTCGTTGCTCAACTATCAATCCACCTTTGTAACGCCCTTTATTAAAAATGGGAAATGTGCGTACCGTTTTTAAATCTTTATATGATACTCCTCTCTTCAGTAAATAATAACGGTCGCCTTCTCTTCTTGCATTTCGCAATTCACGCTTGTATGCATCTTTGCTTTTGTCGTTAAAAAGCTTTGAAAGACATAGTGCAAGCGAGTCAACTTTCTCATCAAAAACTTTTGACGCAAGTACACCAGCCTTAAAATCCATTCGTAAATCATAAACAGGAACAGATGTGGCCAGCAAACTACCATCGGCAGTGTAAATATTTCCGCGAACCGGATCAACCTTTATGTAATCAAGCGTGAGGCTATCGGCTTTGCTGCGCCAGTAATCGCCTTGCACAAACTGCAATTGAAAAACACGATAAGTTATGGCAACACCAAACAGGCACATACATGCATATAAGATATACACGCGTGTTACGATGGTTTTTTTTGTGTCTGCCATTTGGTTGTTGTTAAACCTTTAGGATTTTAAAAATCTTGATTGTTTATGCTTGTGGTTTTTTTATTTTACTTATCTGTGGTTTGCTGCGACTTCAATACAATTTTTTTAGGAGGTGTTGTTAAGTGCCTGATGCCATAAGGTTCTACCGATTTTGCAACCTGGCTTTGCCTGCATACAAACATTAAATCAGATTTTACTGAAATATATTCTGATCGTAACTCTTTAATTTCCTTTGCGGTTTTGTCTATGTTTCTAATTGTTCTTTCGCTGGTATAACTGTTGGCTATATAAAACAAACCAAGCACTGTTAGAAAAAATATAAACGGCATTACCTTCAACAACATACCTTTATCTACTAATCCAAAAATATTAACCACCTTCAGCCATCTGCGCGCAGCCTTAAACCTGCTGCCTGCGGCAACCTGTTTCTGCTGTTTGGCTTTTTCGCGTGGAGGTTTTTTAAAGCTATTTTCCATTATTTAAGTGAATGGCCAATGGTGAATTTCCTTTTTTGGTTTGATGCGTTTTGAATTTTACTTCACCTCTTCCCAACCCCTCTGCTCAGGAGAGGGGCATGCAGTATGATGGTTTTAACTTTTTTACTCTTTTGAATTTGTTCTCTTTAATCTTTCTTTGCTACTCTCATCCTTGCACTTCTCGCTCGCGGGTTATTTTCTATTTCTTCTGCTGCGGGTTCAATCGGTTTTTTTGTGATGGCGGTAAAATGCTTAGTGGTGATGTTTCCGTATATATCTTTTTCAGGCTCGTTGCTGAATGTTCCGTTATTAATAAAGTTCTTTACTATTTTGTCTTCAAGTGAGTGATAAGAAATTACCACTAATCTTCCTCCATTTTCCATCACCTGATTGCACTGCATCAGCAACTCCTTTAACTGTTGTAACTCCTCATTCACTTCAATTCTTAATGCCTGAAAAACTTTTGCGTAATATCCCTTCTCATCCTTTTTGTCGGCATAGCGCTTTAACAGTTTTAAAAATTGCTGAATGGTTTCAATTCGTTCTTTCTGCCTTTCCTCCACTATTGCATGGGCAAGGGTACGCGCATTGTGCACTTCGCCATACTGCGAAAACATTTCCTGCAGATGCTTTGCCTGGTATTGGTTGATAATGTGCTTTGCACTTTTCTTTTCCCTGCCATCCATCCTCATGTCCAGTTCTGCATCAAACCTGAAAGAGAATCCGCGCACTGCCTTATCAAACTGATGTGATGAAACACCTAAATCTGCAAGCAAACCGTTTATCCTTTCAACTCCTATTTGTGCCAACTCCTGCTTAATGCTTTTAAAACTGCTGTGAACAAGAACGAATCTTTCATCAGAAATTTTATTTTTTTGCGCATCGGCATCTCTGTCAAAGGCTATTAATCTTCCTTTTGAACCGAGCTTTTTCAAAATTTCTTTTGAGTGCCCACCGCCACCAAATGTTACATCAACATAAACCCCGTCTTCTTTTATTTCAAGTAATTGTATTGCTTCGCTAAGCAACACCGGTATGTGATAAGGAATTTCTTTTTTTTCCTCTTGCTTCAATTAATTCTGATTAGGATCAAGCGGATTAAAATTTCCCATCACCTCTTCAGCAAGCGATTCATAGCTACTGGCCTTTTCTTTAATAAACTTATCGTATGTTTTTTTATCCCAAACCTGAATGCAATCAACCGCTGCCGCCATTACTATATCCTTTTTGATTGATACCGATGCGGAGAGTTCTTTCATAATTAACATGCGCCCGTTGGCATCTAACTCCACGGGTTGCGCTCCGTTGTTGAAGAGCGTAATAAATTCGATATTCTTCTTTACAAACTTGTTGAGTTTGTTTACCCGCGCAGAAGTTTCATTCCACGTAGCCATTGGATATAACTCCAGCGACTTGGTGAATATGCTACGCTTGATCACAAAGCCATCTTTGATTACCGCAGTCAGTTGCTTTTTTAAAGCGCCTGGCAACATTACACGTCCGGTAGAATCGGCTGTGCACTCGTAAACACCAAAGAGGTTTAACATGTAACTATTAGTGTATTCAGTTTAATAATGTGGCGAATATAAAATCATTTTTCCCAAACTTTCCCAAATTTTCCCTTTTTTGTTGAAAACTTTCCTAAAACGTAAAAACTGTGGCAGATATTTCATGGAAGTAAATTTTATTGTCCCGGTTGTCTTTTAGCAGCAACTTTTAGTTTTTCCATTTTAAATGTTTGCTTTGCAGACTGAAAAATGGAAGCCGTTACTAAAAAATTTATAGATGTAGAAGATGTCATCAGGAGCAAGAACCCTTCTTTGGCAAAATATCTTCCCGGATTTTTATTGCGCTACCTTAAACGCATTGTGCATGAGGATGAGGTAAACGACTTTATAAGAAGGCATGGGCATAGAACTTCTTTTGATTTTGTGGATTCCATTGTAGAAGAATTTAAAATTGGCGTTGCTGTTAAGGGATCAGAAAATATTATAAAAACCGGTGGCTGCATTTTTGCGAGCAACCATCCGCTTGGCGGTTTAGATGCAATGGCTTTGATACAGGAAATTGGAAAGCATCGCAGGGATTTAAAATTTATAGTAAACGACATTTTACTTCAGTTGAAAAACCTTGAAGAAATTTTTATAGGTGTAAACAAGCATGGAAAAAATTCTGCTGAAGCATTAGAAGCGATGGATAACTTGTACAAGAGTGAAATGGCAACAATGATTTTTCCGGCAGGATTGGTTTCGAGAAAAATTGACGGTGTAATAAAAGACCTGATGTGGCGAAAAAGTTTCATTAGCAAAGCAAAAAAGTTCAACCGCACCATTGTTCCTGTGCACATTGCAGGTGCCAACTCAAACTTTTTTTACAACCTTGCTAACTTTAGAAAAAACATAGGCATAAAAGCAAATATTGAAATGCTTTACCTGATGGATGAAATGTATCACCAGGCAGGAAAAACAGTTACACTTACTTTTGGAAAACCTATACCACCATCAACATTTACAGATATGTTAAACGATGGTGAGTGGGCTGATAAAATGCGTGATTACATTTATGAGCTGGCAGAAGACCCTAATGCCATGTTCAGCTAAAACAAAATAAAAAAGCCACCGGCAAATTCCCCGGCAGCTTTGTTTTCACAAGACACTCAACTATATTTTATTAATCAGCAACTGTAAATCGCTTTGTAATTGTACCTGAATTCGTTTTTATATTAATCAAGTACATTCCTTTTTGAAGGCTATTTATGTTTATACAAAACTCAAAGTCGTTTAATCTTTTTATCAGCGGATTATTATCGCTGCCTGAATCATTTAATTGTTTTCCTGCAACATCTGTAAGCTGAACAGAAACTACTTTAGCAAAAGAAGATTTTACATTCACATTTTCTTTAGCAGGATTAGGGAAAACAAAAATATTTTTTTTCAATTGATCAAGTTCATCAAGCGCGGTAAGGTCTTCAATAATTAAAGAATCACCGGTAACATAAGCATTGCGCTCTATCTCATCTACATTAATAATGGTTAAATCACTAATACTAAAGTGAAGTGTGTCGTAAATAGGTTGTGATAATCTGCCCGACACATTGTCTGTTGTTACAACTGTTACGCGTGCAATCTCTCCAAAACCGGAAGTGTCATTTTGATTGATGCGTGTTACGCCTACATACAACTTACCGTTTTGGGTATCGTTTTTAGAAATATAAATTAAATCGCTGCCTGTAGTACCAAGCCACGATGGAGAAAAACCAATTTGCACTGAATCGGCTTTCACCAAACTTGTATCATAATTAACGGTAAATGCCATACCATAAATACTGTCGGCAGGAATTGTTGATGTACCAAAGTAAAGCGGAATATCCAACTGCTGACTTGTGCCAACTGTATCAACAATAATATCAAAATACAAAGGCGGGTCAGTAATATTTTGCAAACGTTGTGTAACACGCAACGGATGAGTTAATCCGAAATTTTGCAGGATGGCAATGGTATCATCATCAGCTATAATGCCATCGCCATTGCAATCAATATGTTTATAGTTGGTGCCGCCTGCAAGTGTATCAGTCCAGTTTAAATTATTTTCTGCCTGCCAGTTGATGGTGGCATTTGGCCGGGCAATACCCAAGGTACCATAGCCTATGCCTATTGGTAAAATGTCAACGTTGTTTGCAACGCCATCGTTATTCGCATCACCCGGCCAAACACTAAAACAATCCAACTTATAAAATGCGGTGTCAACACAATTGTTGGTATCTGTTGCAATTACATAACCATTTTGGTTATCGCAAACACCAGTATTAAATTGCGTAGTAATTCCACTTGACCATTGATAAGTAACAGGCCCTCCTGCCCCACCAACTAAGTTTACTGTTAAACCACCATTGCATTGCCCGCAATCGGGCAAACTATCAATAGTAAAATCTATACCTTGCCAGCCGGGAGAATAACTTACAGATATATTACTTCCCACAGTACAGCCGTTGGCATCTGTTACTGCATAGGAATATATTCCTGTAGTTGGAGCATTTATACATTGAGTAAATTCACCTGTGTTCCATGCAAATGCAAATGGTGAGTTGCCAGATACCTGCGGTATGCAAATTTGTACAGGAAGGTTACATGCTATTACATTTGCTTGAATGCCAAGAACGGGAAGTGGATTTACCGTGACATTAAAATCATCGGTAGCTGAGCAACCATTGGCATCAGTAACTGTTATTACAAATATGCTATTAGTACTAACTGCAAAAGAATCGCATGGCATAAATCCTGGAATTGGGTTTCCATTTATTTGGAGTTGGTAGCTATACAACGGTGTGCCTCCAAAAGCTGTTGGGCAAACAGAAATAAATTCTCCCTGACAAATGCTTACATCAGGAATTGGTACAATACTTAAAGGAGAGGGCTGTGTAAGAATTGCGGAATTAGTTACAGAACATCCATTGTTATCTGTAACAGTTACTGTATAGGTACCCGATACCCCACCATTAAGACATGGTAAAACTGAGCCATCATTCCATAGATAAGTATATGGTGTAACACCGCCTGTAGCAATTGCACAAATTACACCATTGGCCCCACCGTTGCACGATGGATTGGTAGTGTTTAAAGTTAAAACCAACTGAGTAGGTTCAATTACATTCGCATTGGTGTTGCCGGTTTGCAATATGGCATCAATAACCCAAACCTGATAAATTCCTGCTGCAAGATTTGCAAAAACATTGGAGGTTTGATAAGTGATACCACCATCTATACTATACTGATAGGGTGTGGTTCCTCCGGTTGCACTAATAGAAATTGTTCCGTCCGCATGACCAAAACAAGTAACGGGTGTTACATTAGCAGTAACGACTACCTGAGCGTGAGAAGTAAACATAACAAATAACACTGCTATGCATACGATACCAATTGACCCTCTAAAAATTGATTTTTTGTTTTTCATAACGATATAAATTTAAGTGTTTTACTAAGAGTTGCGTTTTTAGACTTTTATTGATGGTACAATAGTATGGAGACACTAAAGCGCAAACAAATACTCTTTTTGGCATTTATCGGACTGGTTTAGTGCAGTTTATTTCGTTCGGAGTGGTTAACTAACACTCTTGATAAATTAATAAATTCAATGGTTTTACCAGACTTTTATCTTATCCAAATTTAGAATTACTTTTTAAGCTTTTTACCCATTTCATCGGAAAGGTTTATTTTTATTACTCTGAGAAAATTCACATCTTGCAGGCTGATATGCAGCATACCAAACTGATAGTACTTTTAAAGAGCCTTACAACATGGGAGTTAAAAGCCTTTGAAAAATTGGTGCGCTCACCCTTTTATAATGTAAACGAAAATGTTGATGAGCTTTATTTCATCATTAAAAAGTTTGCACCTGCATATATTGATGACGAACTGAATCTAGAACACATCAGCAAATTACTTTTCAAATCTAAAAAGGCTCAATTGACAAAGTTGCGTTATGTAATGACGGACTTAACACGTCTTCTTGAAAAATTTTTAGTAATGCTTTCGCTTGAAAAAAATAATAATACTGAAAAAAAACTACTGTTAAATATGCTGAATGAGCGCAATGCTGATAAATTTTTTCAAATACACTTAACAGAAAGCACCATCCAGCAAAAACTCAAACCGCTTGATATGCAGTTTTACGAAACCGCCTTTCAGTTGGAGGAAATGCAGTATGAGTTTGATTCATCACGCAAAAACAGAAAGTCAGATGATGCACTCCAAAACCTTTCCGATAATCTTGATTTATTTTACCTAACTCGCAAATTGAAATACTCCTGTGAAATTACAAACCGACAAAATATTTTAAATGTTCAGTATAACAATCCCATTATTAAAAATGTAATTTCATTTTTGAATGATGGTAATTATAAAGATGTGCCGTTGGTTGCAATCTATCATACTATATTATTAACCTTAAGCGAACCCGATAACGAAAAACATTTTGTAAGGCTTAAGCAACTGCTGCAAAAACATACAAGACAAATTACCCAAAAAGAAAACCGCGATATATATGCCTTTGCTCAGAATTATTGCATTAGAAAAGTTAATACCGGCAAGACAAATTTTTTGCGCGAACTTTTTGAACTCTATAAAACTGTACTTACTGAAAAAATAATTTTTGATAACAAACAAATCAGTCATGCCGATTTTAAAAATATTTGCGCCATTGCCATAAGAGTAAATGAATTAAAGTGGGCAGAAAATTTTATTGCAGAGCATCAGTTTAAATTACCAAAAGATTTACGGAACAATTCAGTAAACTACAACATGGCACGATTACACTTTGCCAAAAAAGAATATAAGCAAGCAGTAAGATTACTCACACAAATTGAATTTACAGATGTGTATTATCATCTTGATTCAAAATCCTTGCTACTGAAAGTTTATTACGAAACCGAAAACCTGCAGCCGCTGTACTCTTTAATTTCAGCATTTAAAATTTATTTGAAGCGCAGTAAACTCATTTCCGATTATCAACGATTAGTTTATAAAAACTTAGTTACTTATGTTAAAAAATTTGCATCCGTAAAAGAAGGAAAAAAAATTGATATTAAACTTCTGTCAAAAGAAATAGAAGCAGAAAAAAACATTGCCGATATTGGTTGGCTCAAAGAAAAACTGAATGAACTGCAATGACTGCCGAAATTTTAAATAAAGCACGCAAATACTGTACTTACCAGGAACGTAGCCAGCAGGAGTTACGCGATAAATTGTATGAGCTTGGTTTGTATAAAAAGGATGTAGAGCAAGTAATTGCTGCTATGGTTGAAGAAGGTTATTTGAACGAAGAACGTTTTGCAATTGCTTATGCAGGCGGTAAATTCAGGGTGAAGCAGTGGGGAAAAGTGAAAATCAAGCTTGCGCTCAAACAAAAGCGCGTTTCTGATTATTGCGTAAAGAAAGCCCTTGCACAAATACCTGACAAGGATTATGAGGATGCTTTGCAAAAAGTAATTGCTGCTCAATCAAAAAAAATAACAGAAAAAAATATTCTTAAAAAAAATTACAAAATCGCCCAGTATGTTATTGGAAAAGGATTTGAGCCTGATTTGGTGTGGGACGTAATTACTAATATATGAGCAATTGATTTCAGTTACTACATCCCAACCATATCTTCCGGCTTTACCCACTCATCAAATTGTTCAGCAGTAACGTAACCTAAATCAATTGCTGTTTGCTTTAATGTTTTTCCCTGCTTATGAGCAGTCTGCGCAATTTCTGCAGCTTTGTAATAGCCTATTTTGGTGTTAAGTGCTGTTACAAGCATTAAAGAGTTATTGAGGTTGTTTTTAATGTTATCATGCAATGGCTCAATACCAACAGCACATTTATCGTTAAACGAAATACATACATCTGCAATCAACCGCGCACTGTGCAAAAAGTTGTAAATCATTACCGGCTTAAACACATTCAGTTCAAAATGTCCTGTTGCTCCACCTATATTAATGGCAACATCATTACCCAATACTTGTGCTGCAACCATTGTCATAGCTTCGCATTGAGTAGGATTAACCTTACCTGGCATGATAGAAGAGCCAGGTTCGTTATCAGGAATATAAATTTCGCCAATGCCACAACGCGGACCACTTGCCAGCAAACGAATATCATTTGCAATTTTCATTAATGAACAGGCAACAGTTTTTAATGCTCCGTGTGATTCTACAATCGCATCATGCGCTGCAAGTGCTTCAAACTTATTTTCGGCAGTAATAAAAGGGTGCTTTGTTAACGTTGCAATATGTTGAGCAACATTTTCTGAATAACCCTTTGGTGTGTTTATTCCCGTGCCCACAGCAGTTCCGCCCAATGCCAATTCACGCAGGTGCAACAATGTGTGTTCAATGGCACGTATGCCGTGGTCTAACTGCGAAACATATCCGCTTAACTCTTGTCCCAATGTAAGTGGAGTAGCATCCATCAAATGTGTTCTGCCAATCTTTACCACATTCATAAATGATTTTGATTTGGCAGCAAGTGTATCGCGCAAAATTTTAATGGAAGGAATTACTTTCTCTACCAAAATAGTGTATGCAGCAATGTGCATGGCTGTAGGAAAGGTATCGTTACTTGATTGCGATTTGTTTACATCATCATTAGGATGAACAACTTTTTTCTCATCCATCAAGTTGCCACCACTTAAAACATGAGCACGGTAAGCTACCACCTCGTTTACGTTCATGTTACTTTGAGTACCACTGCCGGTTTGCCAAACTACAAGCGGGAATTGGTCATCTAATTTTCCTGCAAGTATTTCATCACAAACTTTACCTATCAAATCACTCTTTGTTTTATCCAACACTCCTGCATCAAGGTTAGTAAGTGCAGCAGCTTTTTTCAAATAAGCAAATGCAAGAATAATTTCACGGGGCATTTTATTAATGTCCTGTGCTATTTTAAAATTTTCTATGGAGCGCTGTGTTTGTGCGCCCCAGTAAACATGAGCGGGAACTTCAACAATTCCCATTGTGTCCTTTTCTTTACGGAATTCCATTTTTATTGATAAGGGTTATTAAGTTTATATCTGCCTGCAAATTTAGTAATAGCTCAAAGTTGTTTAGTTAAATGGTAATAATTTTATTTTCGCAAGTAAATAATTTGTTATGGCAAAAACCGATTGGGCTGAAGCAGTTAAACCACTGCTGAAAGCATACAAAAACAAACAGCATCCTCTTGAATACAAAAATACGTACCAGCTATTGGTAATGGTTATACTATCGGCACAGGATAGCGACAGGAACATAAACAGCATTGCACCAAAATTATTTGAAGCATTTCCCGACATGGCTGCACTGGCCAAAGCCACACCTGATACATTGATGCCTTATGTAAACAAGGTTCGCAATTTTGGAAATAAAATAAAATGGCTCACTGAACTCGCGCAAAGGATAAAACAGGATAAAGATATTCCGTTAACTATGGAAGAACTTACAGCGTTGCCGGGCATTGGAAGAAAATCAGCAAACGTTATTAGGCGCGAAACCAAACAAAAGCCAGAAGGTGTTATAGTTGATTTGCATGTGGTGCGTGTGGCACCACGTATTGGCATTGCCATCGGTACCGACCCTAAAAAAATTGAAAAGCAGATAATGGAATCAGTACCTCAAAAAGATTGGGATCTTGGCATGTGTATTTCTTTTTTAGGAAGAGAAATTTGCCGCCCTACAAACCCCAAACATGAGTTGTGTCTGATGAAAGACAATTGTACTTACTATTCAGACCTAAAAAAAGGAAAGAAAAATTAATACAGGATGCCTGTGTTTTAGCAACCAACCTGTTTTAAACAGGTTATGTTTTTATTATCGGTGTAACAAAAGTTTTTGTGTGTAAGTTTTGTTACCGTAATTGAGTTGAACGAAGTACAAGCCCTCGGAAAATTCTGAAACCGGAATTCTTAATAAAGATGATGATGGTAAATCAGTGATTGTTTTTACAACTCTTCCTGTTGCATCTGTAATAGAAATTTTCGCATCTTTTAAAATATTTTTCAAACTAATATTTATAAGGCCCGAAGAAGGGTTGGGATAAACACTAAATCCATTCTCTGAATTTATTTCCTTAACTGAAACAACCATTTGCAAAGCCGCATAGGCATTTATCCTGCCCCATCCATGATACTGATCCCAGCCAGGTGTATCTTCAGAAAGAGTACCAACCATATCTTGAGCGGTTGATTCAATTATGCTTTTTATTTGAGCAGGAGTTAATGTATTATCAACTGCCAGCATTAATGAAGCAAGACCTGCAACGTGAGGTGCAGCCATAGATGTACCAGACCAATAGGTATTGTAACCAACATTACTTAAATGACTTAATCCATAAATGTAGTTTCCGGGCGCACATACATCAATATGATTTCCATAATTACTTCCACTGGTTGTACTCCATGAGAAAGGGGCTGAACGATCATCATCAGGATCGGTGCTTCCGGTTGCAATTACGTTGGTAAATGCAGCAGGATAGTAATCTACATTATTATTAAAATTCATCATGCAAACGGTAACGGTAACATTGTTGTTAAACGCGTAATCAATTGCAGCTTCCATAGTGGTTGAGTTGCTTGAGCCTCCCATTGACATATTAATAATGTTTGCACCATTATCTACAGCATAATAAATTGCATCTGTCCACCAAGAATAGTAACCACTGTTGTTTACATCAAGCGCTTTTAGTTCCATAACCTTGCAATTCCAATTGATGCCTGCATAACCTACATTGTTATTCGCATTTGCTGCAATAATGCCGGTAATGTTTGTGCCATGCCCAACATCGTCAGTAGGATCGTTATCAACGTATGCCCAATCATATCCATTCACGTCATCAACATATCCATTGTTATCATCGTCAATAAGATTTCCGGCAATTTCTGCTGTGTTTGTCCATACACGCCCGGCAACTTCGGGGTGCTGTAACCTCATACCCGAATCTATAATTGTGATAACAGTAGTTGCGTCACCCTGCGTTATCATCCATGCATCATCCATGTCAATATCCGAGTCGGCAACTGTGCCCGGAAACAAGGAGAAAGTACCGGTATTAACCAAACTCCATTGACGAAAAAAATATTGATCGTTAGGAATTACTCCTCCCGCTTCTCCTTTGTAATCTGGTTCGGCATATTCCAGTTCACCGGTTAATTGATATTCATTAAGAACTTGTTCAATGTTAACATTACTTTTAAAATGAACCACGTAAAGCGGGTTGTTTTCTTGTTTTTTTCCTTTGCCTAATTTTTCAAATTTTGTACAGTTAAATTTTTTATTTAACACATCAATATTGTTGATTCCTGTTTTAAAATAAGATTGATTGTTATCCTGAATTGGGAAGTGAGCAATGTGCTTAAACTTTAATATAATTCGTGTAGTGGAATAATTTGCATTTGCATTGACCCTTATAATTGGTAAGGCAAATAATAAAACTAAGAGTAGCTGTTTTTTCATGTGATTTGATTTTGAATTTTAATGATGCTAAAAGTACGCTTAACTAATAATTTGGCAAATACTTAATTTGTAGTAATTGCCTGAAGTTATGCGCCAAGCATTGAATTATTATTTTTAAGCCATACATAAATCTTAATAATATTATGACTGCGGTTACATCTCAGTTTTCAAAAAAAGGAAACAGGTTAATTTTTCTTGCTATTATTATTCTTTCAGCTTTCTTGATAACATGTTATTATTTTTTAATAAGTGGTTATTCCAGTTCATTGTTTGCTGCTACCGGTACGTGCTTACTGGTCCTGGCTGCATTCATGTTACTGATACACCGCGAACTTTACTTTAAAATGATAAGCATGCAAATTGACGAGAGAGAAATAGAACTAAGAAGATATTCCGGGTATTTTTTTAAACATAAATTTTTTTGGAACGAAGTAGATAGCTATGAAATAAAAACTGAAGAATCGGAATCGTATGACATAAGTGAAGTGATAAAACTTAAAGCCAATGGAAAAACCATTGCAATTGTTTCTGAATTTTATTATGAAAATTACAATGAACTTAAATCAACAATAATTATGCTGCTGAAAGGAAAACGAAAGTAGTTTATGCCTGCTTTGATTTTCTCCATCCTAAAAACAAACCAGCTACTATTAATCCAATACCTCCATATTGCATAGCTTTGCCCATACCCGAGCTTCCACCCATATCAAAAGTGAATATGGCTTTGCCGAAAGAATCTTTTTCTTCTTTAATGTCGGTAGCTGATTCGGGGAAAACAAGCTTGTTGGTTGTCTGTATAAGCTGGCCACCGGCTGAAGATTCTGTAATCATCATATAAGTGTTGTCAGAAAGTTTGGTAACGTCCGGGTTTTTTGCATCAAGGTCAACCACCCATTTGCCTTTGCTGTTAATGGTTGCCACGCCTTTTGCATTAAACGATAAAGAATAGCTGCGATCCATGGCATCTTCTTTATACTCAAAGTCAGAAAGAAAAAAAGCAGGTAAGCCTTTTTCTATTTCACGCTTGAGTAATGATTGATTGTTGCCTGTGCTGCGTTTAAAATTATCCCATTGGCTGGCATTCATCTTACATGAATAAATTACCTTACTGTTTCCGTATTCGTCAAGGGTAAATTCAAGATTTATTTTAAATGGTTTTATTTCCTGTGCAGTAATAATATTACACATGAATATAGTGATGATAAACAGGATGAGCTTTTTCATTTTTGATTTTTTTTGATGTGAAGATTTTATTTAACGTAACGTGGAAAGTACTTGCTGGAACACTCCGTTGTGTCCTCCGCTTTGCGATGCAACAACCAACCCTGCCATACCGCTGCCTGTCTTTTTAAAGTAAGCCTGCCACGGCAGTTGTCCGTAGTCCGATGTTGTCATTCCCTGAAACATTTGAAAATTTCCGTTGCTTCCGGCATTCTGAAATTGAACCTCCTGACCTTGCGCATACAACTGCTGCTGAATTGCCTGCATTGCCTGGTTTCCATTTGCAGCTCCTGGCACAGAATAAACCTGAAGGTATCCCTGCTGGTCGGGGGAAACAAATGCATAAACCAATTGAGGCACTCCGGGGTTTGGACTGCGCATGCCCTGCCATCCGCGAGGGTAGCTAAAACTAACGACACCATTATACGCCAGCATATTGGAATTTCCGCCACCACCACTATTTCCACCACCATCAGGATTTGGCGGTGGAACAGAACCACCACCATCATTGTTATTGCCTGCTGTATTGGCAGCAACCATGGTGCCACCGGCATTTGCAGGTAATGCACCGCTTTCCCAAGCTGTAGCAATTTTTTCAACCTTCTCGCGCATGAACTGATCATCTTTTAATTCCATTGGTCTAATTTGTTGTGCATTCAATTCGCGCACATCAATGATATTATACCGTTCGTCACCCATTTGTGCAGCCTTAATAAACTCATTTAACTGTTTCATTCCTTTTTCAAATGCTTGTTCGGCAGTTCCCCGTCCTCCTAAACCATCGCCATTAATTGCAGTGGCTTCTATGGCATAGTATTGTCCCTGAAACTTAATGCCCGGGTAAGCATGCCCGGGAATGAGATAGATAATCGGGTCAAGTCCGGCATTCATTAAAACGCTTGCATACAAAATTGAAAGCTCTATACACAAACCTGTGTTGCCTGTAACAACTTCGCGTGGCAGTCGCACACTTTGAATAATCGATTGTACATCATCTAACTTTGACGGAACGCCCGATGTACCACTGTAAACCATGCCACTGATATTGGTAGCCTGATATACGCCAAGTAAAAAGCGAACTGCTTCTTTGGGATCGTTAGTTACCGATGCGGTTTCGCCTTTTAAAACTTTTTGCTGAATTTGTTGTGTATAATATTTTATAATTGGATCTTCAGGCGTAATAAAACATGCCGTTAACGGATCATTATCATACATGTCTTTATAACTGCGTATTTCATCGGTATTAATGCAGGTGTAAACGAATTCATTTCGTCCTCTTATTTCAAAAGCAAACTCTTCTTCCTTTTCGCCACCGGCTGATGCTATGGTAATTTTTGCGCGCTCTTTTGATGAGGTTGTTTTGGTTACAATATCATCTTTAAACTGCGGATAACAAGTTACTACTATAGACTGCCCCGGGTTTATAACTGAAATTTTGTCAAGCTCTGTTTCCTCAACAAATTTTGGAATTTCATAACTTGCTTTTACATTTTTTATAGGTCGTGAACCGTTATTGGTGAGCAACATTTTAAAAAGATAATAGCGCCCGCTTGCCGCTTCGGGGTTTCCATATACTTTATAAGCAGCAGGCATTACCAGCGGAGTGTTTACAATTTTAACTTCAAGGTCGTTAATGCTTCCTGAGAAAAAATTCTGATAGGCAATCATTGCAGCGCCCGCAACAATAAGCACGAGCGATAAGGCGTATTTTTTCATATTGATAAGGTGTTAAATGAGTTGGTTTATTTCAGAGAAGTGAATTCGGTAATATGATAACGGCTTAAACGGTTATATAAATCCTTTTTCATGGTTTCCTGCTTCTCTCGCTTGGAGTCTTTAATGAGTTTTAAAAATCCTACGGCTGAATTAAAGCAGGTGTTTACTTCAGTAACGGTAGGTATGTACCCGCGCGCTACTGTAGTGTTGTTTTGCGAAGTGGTTATTTGCTGCACGTATTTATTAAACGCACCCACAGCATCCATAGCCTTATTTATTTTGTTACGAATGTTTTGCTCGTTTACAACCTTATCTTTTTTAGTGATTAAATCTTCCGTTTCAAGGGTGTAATATTCAATCCACTCTTCAAACGAAGAACGCGCTGCATTGTACAACTGCATGGATTCAACATAACGTGTATCTTTTTTATCAATAAGCAATTGAACAAACCTCCCGTTATCTTCAGTTTCAGTTTTTGCTTTCTTGCAAACGGACAGAAGCTCGTTTAATGAATCATCTGGTTGAGCTAATGTTAATGATGTAACGGAAATAAAAACAAGAAAGAGGGGGGCAATATATTTATTCAACATGATTAAAGGTTATTTTAAATGAATATTGTACCGCAAATGTAAAAACTGAATTGATTTTGCCTATACTTAATTTGCAGTATGTTTCTAATGATTAACTATCAGTTTTTGCAGTATCCTATCGGCTTCTTTACCGTTAGCCAACACAGCAACTAACTGTACAAAATAAATTCCGTTTTCAAATTTACTTATGTCAATTTCTGATTTTTCACCTCTGATCTCTGACCTCAAAATTTCTTTACCAAGCACATCAAATATTTTCAGCCCATCCCCTTCATTGAACTTTGAACTATAAATTATAATTTCCTTTGAAGCAGGATTAGGATAAACTGAAAAACTATTTTCATACGTACTTTCTGTTATTCCTACGGTATTTTGATTCATTTTAAGAACAAAAACGTTTTGAAGGAATCCAGGTGCTATAAGGCTGAAGGATCCGGAATTAAAATCAAAATCGGTTGTACCTGTAAAGCTGCCCACTGTAAATATATTTCCTGTGGCATCCAATAAAATTTGTTCACCAAGATCGGTTCCCGTTCCACCGGCACTGTTACCCCATACAAAATTGCCGTTTGCATTGAGCTTTAAAATAAAAATATCAGAACTGGATGACGGAGTGCTTACAAAAAATGAATCTATGCCGGGGTCTAAGTCAACAGTGCCGGCAAACGAGCCTGTTATGTAAACATTACCAACAGTATCGGCAGTAATTCCATTTCCGCTATCATAAAACGAGCTGCTGTGTATTTGCTTAGCCCAAATAAAATTGCCCGATGAATCTGATTTTAAAACAAACATATCTTCATATAAACTAACTGAAAGATTAAACGTGTTACCTCCCCATTGAAAATCTACGGTTTGTTCAAATACGCCTGTTGTATAAACATTGCCATTGGCATCAACATGAATAGCCTGCCCGATATCCTCTCTTGTTGAACCAAAATTTTGCGCCCAGATAAAATTGCCCGATGAATCTAATTTTAAAATAAAAATATCAGGATCGCTTGCTACAAATTGATTTGAGCGTGGTGCAATTAAATTAAAGATACCGGCACCGGGATCAAAGTCAACTGTATCGGAAAAAGAACCGGTTGCGTATAGGTTGCCCATGGCATCTATGGCAATAGATCTGCCAACGCAATAATTAAATCCTCCAATATTTTTTGCATACACATAATCGCCATTTGCATTTAGTTTTAAAATAAATATGTCGCAGTATGCTCCTGCATTAAGTGTTACTGTTCCCGGTCCCGGATCAAAATCGGCAGTTAATGCAAAGCTTCCAATGGTATAAATGTTTCCCCAGTTATCAATTTTAATTTCATAACCTAAATCGTCACTTGTTATAGAGGATGCTGTGCTGCCAATATTTTTTGCCCACACAAAATTTCCATTTGTATTTAAGTGCCATATAAAAATATCGCGCCCTCCGTTTGATACTAAATTATAGGTTGCTGCACTGGGGTCGAAATCGGTAGAATCAAGAAAATGCCCTGTTACAAAAACATTTCCCGTGGCATCGCATGTAATCGAAAGTTCTTCCATATTGGACGTCCATCCTCGGGTCTGCACAGCCCATTCAAAATTTCCTGAAGCATTCAGCTTTAAAACAAAAATTTCATTTCCAACTGCGCTGGTCATGTTATAAACTCCCGGGCCCGGATCAAAATCATCAGTGCCTATAAAGCTTCCGGTTATATATAAATTTCCTGATGCATCACGGGCAATTCCCCGTCCGGTTTCACTTGAAGAATCTCCAATTTGTTTTACCCAGTCAAAAACGGGGGTTTGCGCGTTTAGTGTTATTGCTGCAAAAAGGCTTATGATAAATAAGATTTTTTTCATGGTTAATTTGTTTAGCGGGCTATAATTAATTTTTGAGACATCATCCCTACCCTTTCCAAAAGAGAGGGAGATGTAAGCTGAATAAAATAAATTCCGTTTTCAAATTTGCTTACATCAATTATTGTTTTTTCACCTCTTGTTTCTGTTTTCAAAATTTCTTTTCCCAACATATCAAATATTTTCAAGTCATACCCGTCATTAAATTTTGAGCAATAAACTATACACTCTTTTGAAGCAGGATTAGGATAAACCGTAAAACTATTTTCAGCATCGTATTGCAAAATACCTGTTGGTGAGAAGTTCATTTTTTGAATATAGGCATCAGTATTTCCGTTATCATTTACAGAAGCTGTGCCTGCACCGGGATCAAAATCTATGGGTCCGTAAAAAGTTCCGGTAACGTAAAAGCTTCCTGACGGGTTTACGCAAATTCCATTGGCTTCGTCATCGCCATTTGATGGTCCACCAATCTCATAGGCATAAATAAAATTTCCTGCTGCTGAGAGTATTAAAACAAAAGAATCGTAGCTGCTGAATGTACCGTTAAGATTAAATGTTACAGCGGTATCAGGATTAAAATCAACGGTAGCAGAATTGAATCTTCCTGAAAAATAAACATTGCCTGCATTATCGGTGTCAATATCTGAAGGTAAATCAATAGAATTTCCGCCTATCCTTTTAACCCACATAAAATTTGCTGCTGCATCTAACTTCAAAAAGTACATATCAGAAAGGTTTGATCCGGTTCCTACTGCGGTAAGATTGGATGTGCCCGCTCCAGGATCAAAGTCAACTGTCCCTCTGAAGGTTCCGGTAACAATAATGTTTCCGGTTGCATCGGTGTTTATAGCCGATGGTGATTCGCTATCTGTTCCACCAATACTTTTAACCCAAACAAAATTTGCAGCGGTGTCAAATTTGCAAATATGAATATCTGCCCCTCCTGCGGGAATAAGATTAAAGGTTTGAGTGGTGTCAGGATTAAAATCGGTGGTGTCGTTAAATGTTCCTGCTAAGTATATAGTATTGTTAATGTCAATGTTTATTGCGTTAATGGCAAAGTCTGTTCTTTTTGCCCAAACAAAATTTCCTGATGCATCCAGTTTGGCAACATAAGTATCCTGCCCACCATCAGAAACGAGATTAAACACTGCAGCAGAAGGATCAAAGTCAGTGGTAGTTTGAAAAGTACCCACGGTATAAACACTGCCGGAAGCATCTAAAGAAATGGCATTAACGAAAGTGCCGAAAGTTCCTCCAAAGTTTTTTGCCCACACAAAATTTCCTGATGAATTTAATTTAACAATGTAAACATCAAACGGACCTGATGAATTAATGGTTGATATACCTGCCCCCGGATCAAAATCAACGGTGCCTGCAAAACGTCCGGTTATATAGCAGTTGCCCGTTGCATCAAGAGCCATAGACTGCGCAGTTTCCGTTCCTGTACCGCCAATGTTATGCGCCCACAACAGGGTTCCTGTGGCACTGTATTTAGCAATGAACATATCATCTCCGCCATTAGAAACAAGGTTTAGTACCCCTGCTCCTGGATCAAAATCAGCAGTGCCTGCTATTTTTCCGGTTGTGTAAACATTGCCTGTTGCATCAACTGCTATGTCATAGCTTCTGTCGTAGTTAATACCGCCCATGTTAATTGCCCAGTCGAAGGATGGCGTTTGCGCATGCAGCGCAATGGCTGCAAAGCAGCAGATTGCTGTTAGTAGTGTTTTTTTCATTTTTGATTTTGGTTTAGTGTTGTATGATTAATTTTTGAGACTTAACAATGGTTCTTTCTGAAGTAAAGTAGGGTTGTATAGAATAAATTCCATTTTCAAATTTGCTCACATCCATTTCGATTTTTGAATTTTGGTTTTTTAATTTTTGAATTTCTTTTCCTTTTGCATCAACTATTTTTATTTCAAGATTTTTATTTAATCGAGGCTGCCACGCTATTGTTGCAATTTGATTTGCAGGATTAGGATAAACGGAAAAAGTATTTTCATTCTCTAAATCATTAATTCCAACCGGGGCAGTGTATTTTAAAATAATTCCGCTATTGCCCACAGAATAACCTAATCCTGCATTCAGGAAATAAGCGTCTTCAGTCTTCACATTAATGGGTGTTGGATGTGATAACCAAGTATTACCCCCATCATTGCTTATCTTCATAGAAGAATTTTGATTTACAGCAGCACCAACAGTAATCCATCCTTTGACGGAGGATACAAAGTGTACGGCCCAAATCTGAACATTTAATCCTATGTTAATTGAAGTCCAGGTGATACCTCCATCTGTTGTTTTTGCAACTGCAGAATTTGATCCCACAATCCAGCCTTCATTTGCATTTATAAAATGAATGTCGGCATAATTACCGGTAGGCACAGTTTGCAACGTCCATGTTAAACCGGCATTTATAGTATGTAATACAGTGCCTGCTAATCCAATTCCGTTACCGGTAATCCAACCTTCTGTAGATGAGATAAAAAATATTGCCTGCAAATCACTTGTTGTTCCTGATGCTTGAGATGTCCAAGTTGCACCACCATCCGTAGTGGTCTTTATTGTTCCATCTTCACCTGCAACCCATCCAACAGAGGGGCTTACAAAATATACATCGCTAAGAAGTTTAGTAGTTCCTGATGTTTGTGTTGCCCATGTTGCTCCGCCATCAGATGTTTTAATAATTGTTCCGGTGAGTCCTACTGCATAAGCAGTTTGAGGATCGGCCATAAAAACATCTTTTAAATTAGCAGTAACACCCGAAGTACGGGGCACCCACGTTGTTCCGCCATCAACTGTTGTAACAATGGCACCATTCATTCCTGAAGCTATACCATTATTGGCATCTGTAAAGTGAACAGCATTTAAGTTATCGGTAATGTTGCTTGTTTGCGGAGTCCAGGTTTGTGAACCGGCAATATGGGTTATGCTTAGCAGTAATGCACCAAACGCAACAGATTTTAGTGAAGTGTATTTTTTTTGCATGTGATTTTAGTTTTGAGCCTTTAGATTATGATACAAACATCTAACTGGCAATGCAAATTACCAATCACCAATTATGGTGAAAAGTAAATCACCACCCTGCAAATTTTCCAGCCGACAGAAGGAAAAAAAACCCTGGCTAAATTTTGCTACCGTACTATAAACTTTTGCGAAAAAGCTTGCTGGCTGTATTTTACGCTGGCAACATATACTCCTGGTAAAAAAGCAAAATTTAAAATAGTGGTTGCCGAGGTAATTTGCTGTTCGTGCACCATTCGTCCGGTTACATCATGTATTAAAAGTTTGCAGGGCTGTGTTTCTGCATTTTTAAATGCAACAATAATATGGTTGGCTGACGGGTTCTGATAAAGATAAAACTGATTGTTTGGATTTAAATTTACTGCCACCGTTTTTGAATAAGAAAACTCGCCATTAAAGTCAGTCTGCTTTAGGCGATAGTATGATAAGCCGTTGTATGGATTTTTATCGGTAAAAGAATACTCTATAACCTGGTTTGAATTGCCTGCACCATCAACTTTTGCTACATCTTCAAACTCGTTTCCGTCTTTGCTTTTTTCAATTGTAAAAAAATCGTTGTTGGTTTCGGTGGCTGTTGCCCAGGTTAGGTCAATAGTGTTTTTGTTTGGCGCTGCGTCAAAGCTTAAAAGCTCAATAGGCAATGGGGAAGGAAAGTTCAGCTTCACCACATATATATCGGGGGAGTTGGGGTCGGTAGAACTTAAATTTGATGTGCCACTGAAAGGATTGAAATCAGCACTGGCATAAAATTGACCGGTGTAATAGATATTACGTGCTGCATCAATACACATGCCCAGTGCATGAACATGCCCGGAGCCTGCAATTGCACCTGCCCAAACATAATTGCCTCCGTTGGTTAACTTTAGTATAAAGGTACCGGTGCTTGTGGCTGATGTGAGGTTATTAACTCCTGTGCCCGGATTAAAATCAACTGTTCCGCTAAAGTATCCGGCAATGTAACTATTGCCTGCCCCGTCAACCTTTATACCTTCGGCATACTGAATACTGCCTGTGGCACCAATGCGCCTGGCCCAAACAAAATTACCTGTGGTAGTTAATTTACATATATAAATGTTATAATTGGTACCAACGGCTGTAAGGTTAAAGGTACCGGCACCCGGATCAAAATCTACTGTACCGCTAAATTGTCCGCATGTATAAACATTGCCTAAAGGATCTACTGCTACATCATAACCCAGGTTGCCTACAACTTTTGCCCAAATTAAATTTCCGGCAGAAGATATTTTTACAACAAATGCACCATTGCCGATTGCGGGGGTAAGATTAACTACGCCCGCATTGGGATCGAAATCTACGGTGTTAAAAAAACTACCTGTTGCATATACGTTTCCCGATACATCAAGTGCCAAAGCAGTGCCCTGGTCAAGCGAGGTGCTTCCCATTCTCTTTGCCCATACTAAATTCCCCGATGTGTTTAGTTTCCATAAAAAGATATCAAAGCTGCCTGCTGATACCATATTAAAAGTGCCGGCACCCGGATCAAAATCAGCAGTGCCACCAAAAGGTCCAGTTATATATACATTACTTGATGCATCAATAACTAAAGATTCACCCCTGTCACCAAAAGTAGAACTGCCTGCCTGTTTTGCCCATATAAAATTACCTGCACTGCTTATCTTACAAACAAATATGTCCTGCCCGCCCAGGGCAGTCATATTAAATATTCCTGCACCTGGATCAAAATCCACCGTGCCGCTAAAACCCCCGGTTATATATACATTGCCTGCAGCATCACAAGCAACATATCCTGCTACATCAGCCACTGTGCTGCCATAACGCCTGGCCCAAACAAAATTACCGGCAGAGTTTAGCTTAGTTAAAAAAATGTCTTCCTGGCCTGCGGAGGTAAGATTGCTTACACCGGCACCCGGGTCGAAATCAGCAGTGGCCTGAAAAACACCTATAGTATATACGTTGCCGCTGGCGTCAACCGCTACCTGTCTGCCTGCTTCATGCTCTAAGCCTCCCCAGCGCTTTGCCCACTGAAACGTTTGCGCACAACTATCCTTTACTCCATACAGAATAATAACCAGCAACAGCAAACTTGTTTTATAAATTTTTAGAGGGCACACTTTGCTATAAAAAATTTAACAGGCAATTGTATTAAAAGAGGCATTGCAAGTCAATAACCAGATATGGTGAATGTTATACCTGCCAAAAGCCCGTTGCTGTTATTAGTGCAGCAAATGCCTTTAGTATATTTTTTGAAATGGTTTTGCTCACTGCCTCGCCTACTGAATTTACTTGCAGCTTCTGGTAAATTTTGCGTATGTGCGAATGCACGGTTTCGTAGCTGATGTGTAATTCATCGGCAATCATTTTGTATGATTTGCCTTGTACTAAAAGATGTAATACATCTTTTTCGCGGTTGCTGAGGTTATAGTTTTCATCGGGTGTTTTCTGTGGCTGCATTTTGGCAAACTGGTTTAAAACTTTTCTGGCAATAAGGGGTGTCATAGGTGCTCCGCCCTCATACACTTCCTGTATCTGGTTGATGAGCGAATCCATTTTTGTGTTTTTTAAAATGTAGCCGTTGGCACCTGCACACAGGCTGCTAAAAACTTTTTCGTCATCTTCAAAACCCGTAAGCATCATTACCGGAAGGGTGGGGTACTGCTTGCGCAAAATTTCAACAGCCTGTACTCCGTTTATTTCGGGCATGTCTATATCCATAATTATTACATCGGGTTTTTCGCGCTCTATATCCTGCAGAAGGTTTTTACAGGAATCAAATCCGGCAATCATTTTTATGTTGCCGGTGGTTGATAAAAGCATTGAAACAGAATCGCGAATGTTTTTATTATCATCAAAACAAATAACCCGTAGCGGCTTGCCTTCATTTTTCATGACACAAAAATGCAATTGTAATTTCAAATATGGGTTAACCAATTATGGTGAAAACGGTTGCTTTTTTATTTGTAATAAGGCAAGTAATGTCCATTTAACCTTTTCCTGTTCAGCATTGCTCTATACTTAGGTAAGAAATAGTTATTCCTGTTTAGGAAAGCCGCCACCGGACATCGGTTTATGCATTTCCGAAAAAGGAAAATCTTTAAAAAAGTAATTGAGCGGGCACCCGAAAAAATAAATGAGCTTATTAAAAGTAAAAAGCTATACAAAAACCTCGATACGGGTTCCTTGTGCAGCACTGCTCACAACTTCAAAACTTCCGTTTAGTTCTTCGGCACGTGCTTTCATGTTTTTTATGCCGTTGCCGTTATAAGGGTTTTTGTTTTTGTCTATTCCTTTACCATCATCGGCAATTACCATCTGCAATTTATTGCTCTTTTTAATAATGGAAATATTAACGTGGGTGGCATGGGCATATTTTAAAATGTTATGTATGGCTTCTTTGTAAATAAGGAAGAGATTTTTGCGGTGGTTCATTTCCAGTTGGGCATGATACAGGTTTTCGTCACAATCAATCTTAAATGTAATGTGGGCAGCTCCCAATAACGATGCAGCATAAGCTTCCATACGCATTACTAAGTTTTTAAGTGAATCGTTATGCGGACTAACCGCCCACACCGCATCGGCAGTCTTATCAATTATTTCGCGCGATGATTCTTCTATCTTTTCCAATATTGATTTTACATCAGAGGCACCGTTATTGGTTAGCTTAACATTGGCAACCTGGCTGTATATGTTTATACCGCCAATGGTGCTGCCAATGTCATCGTGCAAATCGCGGGCAATTTTATTGCGCACTTCCTGCAGTTTAAGCACCTGGTTAATGCGTAATTTATATATAGTATAAATAATTGCGGCAGCAGCCGCTGCAACCAGCGCATAGAAATACCATGTTTGGTAAAATGGCGGAATAATAATAAGCGGGAGTGATTTTACCTCGCTTTGCACACCATCGCTGTTTGTGGCTTTGTATTCAAACAAAAAATTTCCCGGAGGCAAGTTGGTGTAGGTTACCAGCGGGTTGTGCTCATTGCTGCGCCATTCTTCATCAATACCCGATAAGCGATAGTAATAGGTCACCTGTTCGTTGTTTGAAAAACAATTGGAGCTTAAATAAAACTTTATAAAATTTTTATTGTGTGCGAGTTTTAATTCTGAAAACAAAAGTGTGTCGCTAACGGCATCCATAACCCAAAGTTTACTTACCGATATGGAAGGCTTTTCGGTATCGCGCAAAATTTTAGCGGGGTTAAAGGAGATAAAGCCACCATTAAACCCTGCGCTTAATAAGTTAGCAGGTGTGTTTTTATTCTTAAAAAAGAATCCGCTTACAATTTCGTTTACTCCGCTTTTGGCGTCAAACAATTTATATCTGTTGGTGGCAGTATTGTAATGCAGCAACCCGGTAGATGAAATTATCCAAAGATTTTCTTCATTGGATCTTGCCATGCCCTGCAACGATTTTAACTGGTTTGAATAAGAGATAAAAGGCGCTGAAGTATTTTCGGGGAAAAACTTTACAAGCCCATTACCTTGTGTGGTTACCCAGTAGGAGTTATCGTCATTTTCAAGCATGTCAAAAGCATTGTTCACTTTTAATTTGCCATCGCTTTTTTTTGCCCAGTGCATAACACCCACGTGTAATTCATGAAATGTAGTATCGGCATAAGGGAAATCGGTTAGTGATACCCCATCAGGCAGTTTTAATCTTGTTATGCCATTGTTTACACCGCAATACCAGAAATTGTTTTTTGAGTCAATCAAAATCTTTCTTGGTAAATTGTCCATAAAAAGGTTATTAATGGAAGTATCGCCCCTTAAAAAGAAGAAATTTTTTCTGTCAATATCAATCAACACTAACTCAATTCCATAATAGGAGGCAATGATGTAGTTTTTGTTGTGATGTTTTATTTCACCCAGCGTGTTTATGCGTGTGCCACCCATAAAAAACAGCGCACCTTTTCTCATTTCAGCACTTGCGGGCATGGTATTTAATTCGGCTGTAATTGTATCAAGAAGAAAGACACTACGGTTGGCTCCAATCCATATCTTGTTTTCCGAATCGGCAAAAGCGGTTGTTAGTTCCAACCTTTCGTTACGGTAAATTATTTCTTTATATCTGTATGCAGCATCACCGGCATTTTTATAAAACAACCCGCAATGTGTTATAACAAATTCTTTTCCCCCAGGAATAATAATCCTGTCATTCACCTTACACGAACTAATGTGGGGCGGAACCGGCAGGTGTGTTATTTCAAACTGGTTAAGTAATGGATCGTAACAATACAATCCACCCTCTGTTGCCAGCCACATACGGTTAAAATTATCTTTATAAATGTGGTTAATTCTTGTAGTTATGGGTTTGGTAAGTTTAATCTTATCTGAAAAAGCTTTGGTTTTTAAATCAAAAAAATGCACGCCTGATGTTTTGGTGCCGCACCACAAAATTTTATTTGCATCCTCAGCAATACTAACTACCTCATCTCCCGATGGTTTTATCGGTTGTCCTGCCTCAATGCTAAAAGAGTTGAGCAGCTTTGTTTCTGTATCAAACTCATGCAAGCCGTTATCCCATGCGCCACACCATAATTTACCGTCCGATGCTGCAACAATTTTGTTAAGCGTGCGTGCTAGGGGTCCGGTCTTGGTTCTGAACTTGCCAATTTTTTCAATTCGTTTAAGCGATTCAATAATACCTGCAAAGTAGGCTATACTGTCTTTCAACTCTACATCATAGTAAGTGTTTTTTGAAACCAGCACAGGATCTGTTTTAATTCTGTTTGTTTTTAAATCATATACCTGCAGCCCCCAATGATTTAAACCAAGCCATAAAATATTTTTATACCTGTCATAAGTAATATCATTAACTGTATTAGAGTTAAGAGGTGAATTGTCCTTGTTAAATGTTTTAAATTTTCCGGTACGGAAATCATAACTGCAAAACCCGTTACCCGCTGTGCCAATCCATAAAAGTGAATCGGCATCTAACTCAATACACTTAATGCTGTTTCCACAAATTGACTGCGTATCGTTTTCGTTGTGCTTAAAAACATAAAATTCCCTGCCGTCAAACCTGTTCAACCCGTCCTTAGTCCCAATCCACATAAAACCCAAAGGGTCGCGTAACGTACAGGTAACCTGGTTATCTGAAAGTCCGTTTTCGGAGGTGTATTGTTTGAGCGCAATATTTTTTTCCTGCCCGTGAGAAAAAGAATAAGCAATAATGAAAGAAGTAACAATTAAAAATCGGGTGACAGACATAAAATACGCCTATAAAGATATGGTTGCAGAAACATTCAACGGCAAGATATAAAAAATAAAAATCCCAATAAATATTAAGGGGATATGAAAGATAAAAGCCGAACTTACTTTAATGCTTAAAAATTAATTTTTGTGTCCACACCATCGTCCCATTCTCTTTATAGCAGGAAGAATTAATCTGAACAAAATAAATTCCGTTTTGTAAATTGCTTATATCAATATGAGTTTAAAATTTTTGAATTTTGAACTTCTTTGCCTGTTGCACACCCCGCTAATGCACAATCAGACGCTAAGCTCGTATTTTGCGATGGACCTATCTTTTATTTTGCCCACTCAAAATTTAAATGCTCTGCATGTTTGGTTTCGCATATTAACCAAAGGAGTGTTATGGCTTTATATTTCATTAGCAGATTTTGTCATCAGAAATTTTTCTTGAATACATTTTAATGAACACCACAAAATTGAAAGCCCACGTAATTGCAATCAATACATAGTTTATAGTACAAACCCCTTAACAACTTAAAATTATATTTGCTGCATAACGGCATGATTAAAAGTAAATACCTAGTGGTGCGCATCGTTTTCATTTTGTTTTTTGTTTTGTTTAGCGTAACAAAATTTTTGGGGCAAACAGCTATTCTTGACAGCCTGAAAAAACATGCAGGCAACGGGAGTAATTTAAACGAACAGTTACAAACGGTTATCGAAATTTTATCACGAAGCCATTCTATACCTGCCGATACTTTTTATAAATACATCAAAACAGGAGAAGAGCTTGCTATTCCCAATTCACCGGAACTTTATCGTGTAAAAGCCGCTTATGCCGGTTATCTTACACGCACTGGAAATATTGCCGGGGCATTCAACTTAACCGATAGTTTGTTGTCTGTCATTCCCTCAGCTGATAAATATTTTGATTCTTATCTCTGGCTTTTAAATTCCAGGATAGGTTTAAATATAAGGACAAGCCGCAGTAAAGAAGCTATTGATAATTTATTCCTTTTGCTTAAAAAAGCGGAGCAAAACAATAATGAGATATGGATATCAAGAGCGTATGTAAACCTTGGTTGGGCTCATATGGAATTGGAGAAGTTTGATGATGCTATCAAATGGCTTAACAAAGGAATAGATGCTACACCCAATGAATATATCAAAACAAAATCTCCGTTTCTTTTTTCAAACATTGCTTCCTGCTATAACAACATTGGCAAAAGTGATTCGGCATTTTATTTTATAAATGAAGCACTCAGGTACGGGCAAATTGATCAAAACCTTTTTCACATTGCCAACGCCCTCAACATACGAGCCGACATATATGTGAAGCAGAAAAAATTTGCAGAGGCTGAAGCTGATTTGAATGAGGCAATAAAAATAAGAGAACAAATTGGTGACAATCTTTTTATTGTTTCTGACCTTGCGCAGTTGTCATCGTTTTATGCATCTATAAACAAGACGGATAAAGGTATTGATGTTGCGCTCAGGGCCATTCCAGTTGCAGAAAAACTTGGCAGCTACTCCAAGTTAATTTTCTTGTATGGCGCATTAGCAAAAAATTATAAAGAAGCGAAAATGGGGATGGAATATGGCGAAGCGATGCAAAAAATTAGTCAATTTAAAGACTCTCTTAATAAAAAGAATTCAAATGAAGCCATTACTGCACTTGAAGTCAAATACGAATTACAGAAAAAAGAAAACATCATTATACAACAAGAAAGCAAAATTACCAGGAACCGTTATATAGCCATTGGTTCCATAATTATTGTTGTTTTGATTTCAGTACTGATGGGTTTGGCATACCGTAACCGGCAGTTGTTGCAAATGCAAAAAATGGAAGCAGCATTAGTGCAGCAAAAAATGCTGGCTGCTGAAGAGATACGTACTGCACAGGAAACCGAACGCAAACGAATTGCTGCCGATTTGCACGATAACCTTGGAGCATATGCCGCGGCAATAACCAACAATGTAAAAGGTTTAAAAGAAAAAACCGTTGATGAAAATACCGCTACCGAAAACTTAGAAGAAAATGCGCGCAAAATGGTTACACAGTTAAGCGATACGATATGGGTTTTAAAAAATGAGCAGCTACTTTTTACCAACCTTGCCGATAGGTTTAAGGCATGGATGCAGCGCCTTATGAAAAATTATCCTGCTGTAAAATATGATTTCAGCGAGAAGATAGTTAACGATATTTCTTTTACTCCCGTAAATATTCTGCATCTTTTTTATATCTTAAAAGAATGTGTTAACAATGCACTGAGACACAGCGGATGTACCGAAATAAAAATTGATTTTTTGAGCGATGATAAATTGAGCATTACAGTTGCTGATAATGGGAACGGAATGAAGCATCACCCTCTAGAAGGAAACGGAATTGATAATATTAAAAAGCGTGCTGAAGTTTGCGGATGGAAAGTAGAGTGGAAAGCAAACAAGCCACAAGGAACACAAATTATGTTGAGCGCTACTACAAAGTAAGTATTTGAAAAAAGTTTATTGATGATGAGTTTTACCGACCTTAATATCTACTTTTTAAAGAAACAATGAGAATAGGTTTAGTTGACGATAACCCCGTAAACCGCAGTAACTTTATGCAAAAGGTTGCGCAGTTTATTGATTTGGATGTTTCGTTAACTGCTATAAACGGGCATGAGTTTTTAGAAAAGTTAAAAGGCTTACCATTAATACAACAACCTGTTGTAGTCTTTATGGACATACAAATGCCGCAGCTTAACGGCATTGACACCATTAAACTTGCCAAAGCGCTTTACCCTTCCATTCATTTTATTGTGCTAACTGTTTTTGAAGATGATGACAATATTTTTGAAGCTATACAAGCAGGTGCATCGGGTTATTTGCTTAAGCACGAAAGCCATCACACCATACGTGAAGCTATAGACGAAATATTGGAATATGGTGGAGCGCCTATGAGCCCTGCCATTGCACGCAAGACACTAAAATTGCTCGGGCAAAAAAATTTAGCCGAACAAAAGGAAAAAGCAAAAAACAACGAATCTGTTTTAGAGAATTTGTTAAGTGAGCGCGAACGCGAAGTGCTTACACATACAGTAAATGGTTACGATGCAAAACGTATTGCAGAAATTACGGGAATAAGTACGCTTACAGTCAGAAAACATATTGCCAATATTTACACCAAACTGCATGTAAACTCTAAAGCCCAGGTAATATCGCTTGCACATAAAAATAATTGGATTAAGGTTTTTTAATCTTTTTTTATACCTTCATCACTCTCATGGTTTTATTAAATGATTTTGCTTTTAAGTGTACAAAATAAATTCCTGCTTTATACTTTGATGAATCAATGCGCTTGTTATACTTTTTAGTGTTTTGATACGGAATTTTTTCTGAAAGCATTTTTCTTCCATCCAAATCAAGAATTAAAATTTCCATTTCAGATTTTTCAGGAAACGTGAAACTCAAATCAAAATAATTGTTTGCAGGATTTGGAAACACTATTGCTTTCCAATTTGCAGTTACCATGTCATTAACGGTAGTTACGTTTCCAACATCAGCCGTTGCATAAATTTCTATTTCACTTAGTGCAGAAACATTGGCCCCATCAAACATTCCGGTTTGGCTGAGTACAAAAACCTTAACTGTTTTCGCAATCACATCGTTAAAGAAAATATTGGTTCCAGATTCTGATAAATTTTGACTGTATGTAACACTGTCAACGGGCAAGGTTGCAGCGGCATCGGCATACAATACTGTTTTAATGGATGTAATTTGATAATTAGTTGGTGCACCTGCATTAATTGGATTGTATAACTTTACCCTTCTTATTTTTATAGGAACTAAAAAATCTAATTTAACCCATTGGTTTGTTGTTTGCCCAAATGCACTTGTCCATACCTGCCAATATTCCGATTTTAAAACTTTTCTGTCCACAACATATTTATTAAACGCAATGTTATTATAAGATGATGCGGTAATGGTTGCACCTGGCGCCACATTACTGTATTTGATGTCATCAACCAAAACAGGAATATCAATCATAGTATGCCCTGCATGACAGCCAACACAGGTGGCAACAGCATTTGGTTTTCCAAAATTTAATCCTTCAACCATAGCAGCGCCATTATTATGTGCACCACCGGTAAGTGGAACAATATATCCTTGAGATTGTGGCGAGCGTATTTGTTCAAACAATGGAATATTTGCGGGCGCGGTAGAATCTACAACAGAGCCATCGGCATTTACAACTTTTTCAGATAGTAAAATGGGCCAGTCTAATTCTTCATACGAGCCCGAAGATGTACGCTGAAAATCTGTAAAGAATTTTATGGTGCCCGCACTTCCAACCGGTGGCGCTGAAATAATTTCGGTGTCAACAGGTGCATTGAAATAAACATTAAGCGCATTAAAAATAAATGTGCCGTCAGTATTGTATGGTCCGTTTGCTAATGGCGGCAATTGCATAGCAGTTGGTGGAACTGCATCGGAAATAGTGGGTGGTATTGTTCGCTGCATAATAAGCTTTGCGCGCAATTCCGATTTTCCGGTAACATCATGAATTAAAGTTTTTCCTGTTCCATCAGCATTCATTAAATAAATTCCATAATCCTGCATTACATCATTGCACCACGAAAACAAAATTCTTCCGTCCGGCAAAACTTCAGGCTCGCCAGCATAATTTCCATTGTGTATTCCATAAGATGTAGGATTTACAGGGCTAACAAAATTATTATTATAGGTATCTGTAATCCCAATAAGCGATATATAGGATGATGCACCACGTTTATATCTTCTCAATCCGCCAAAGCCGGCCGCTTCCGTCATGTTGTACATCGGAAAATAATTAGTGATTAAATCACCTTGTGGAGTAAATGCTCCACCATACATGTGGTTAACAGGATCGGTACGATAGGTGCCGGTAAACATTTTTAAGTCTGTGCCATCAGGGTTAATAGATGCAGCATGCCATGCATTCCTAAACAAATAATCTCCAACAGGGCCAACCGTGTTTGACCTGTCCATTGTCAATCCACCCTTTTGCAAATATCCACCAGGTAGAGTTCCTGTAATGGTTGTAGTATCATCTTTTGCAAAACGATAATTGCGCCACCAGCGTGCAAAAACAATTTTGCCTGTCATTGGGTCAACCATAGGTCGGTCGGCACCGTTGCGCTCAGAAGTAATTCGGTGCATGTTGTTCCCGTTTGCGTCCATTACATACAAATTAGTAGTGCGCACACCACTGTAATGCGCTATGGTTGGGAAACGTGTTGATGAAAACACTATTCTTCCATCCGGTAAAAAACATGGGTCAATGTCATCATACTTATTCCACGCTACCATTGGATTTAGCTGTGCATAGTTTAAAGTTAAATCGGTAAACGTAAGTTGTGTTAATCCGGTTCCGTTAATGTTTATAGTATAAATGCGCCAAGCTCCTAAATCCGCATTGGGTATTGTATCGTAAGGCTGTCCAGTGGGTGCCTGTGGCAATCCAGAAAAAATAACTTTAGTTCCATCGTAACTTACGTTGGGTGCATTAACATCTATCAAATTAAAAATATTTGATGTAGGATTGCTTCCATCAATTAATGTAGTTATAACTCCCGATGTATCGCATACTTGTAATTTACCGGGAGCGCTTGTTCGTGTTCTGCTGTGCGAGCCTACCCCGGGCATATCAAGCGGAACATTCCAATACACACTGCCCATTGTACGAGGCTTGCGTGATACAAAAACAAATGGGTAGGGCACTCCGCTTGTGGTTTGAAGATTGAACGGTGGAGGCACAGCTTTTTTTTTGCCTGAGAAACTTAGTTGGTAATTGCTCAGAAGCGATTGAAAAATAAAAACCGATACGACTGATAATAGAATTATAGAAATAATTGAAGGGCGCAGCAAAACAGATTGAGCAGTTGCTGCCAGTTGAAATTTACTCATGGTTAAAATGTTTGTATTAAGTTAAGAAGACAGAAGAATAATAATTAGATTTTCTTGTACAAAACATTACAAGAACTATAGCAGCAACTGGACAACAAAACGCATTAACTACCGTGCCAGTGTTTTTTAAAATCAGAAATTAGAATTAACAAACACTGTTAGCAAGTCCAAATTCTTCATTGCTAAAAACAGGTTGTTGAAAAAATAGAAAAGTAAAATTTATGCGAAGTTGATTTCAAGAATTTACCACCACCCAAATTTTCAGAATGGGAAAAATATTCCGGAAATGAAATGGTAAAACGAGTTTAAGATTTTTTTGAAATCTTTTTTTTCTTAGGCTTCACAAACTCCACAATCGTTTCCATTGGTCGTCCAATAATTGCTTTATCATTTAAAACTAAAATAGGGCGTTCAATCAAAATAGGATTTTGGTGCAGGATTTTTACCCACTCGTCTTCCGTAAAAGCTTTGCCTTGAAAATTTTCTTTGTAAACCGGTTCTTTTTTTCTTACCAATTGCTCTGCACTTATGCCAAGCATTTTTAAAATGCCTTTTATTTCTTCTTCTGTTGGCACATCAACTAAGTATTCGGTTTTCTCAAACTTTTCTTTGGTAGTATCTCTGATGAGTTTTAGTGCCGTTTGGCATGTGGCGCAGTTGGCTTTGAAATATACTTTGAGCATTTTTATTTCAATTCAGTTACACCTTCTCCCCAAACTCCATCAAGTATGCCTTCATAAACTCATTTAAATCACCATCCATCACTAACTGCACATTTGATGTTTCGTAATCGGTTCTTAAATCCTTTACCATTTTGTAAGGATGAAAAACATAGCTACGTATCTGACTGCCCCATTCAATTTTTTTCTTTCCGGCTTCTGTTGCAGCTTTGGCTTCGTTGCGTTTACGCAGTTCCAGTTCATACAACTGGGATTTGAGCATTTTCATAGCCCTGTCGCGATTCCCAAATTGCGAACGCTCTACCTGGCACACCACTACAATGCCGGTTGGAATATGTTTAAGTTGAACTTTTGTTTCAACCTTATTTACATTTTGTCCGCCTGCGCCACCACTGCGCGATGTTTGCATTTCAATGTCGGCATCTTTAATTTCTATTTCAATGGTATCATCAATTACTGGATAAGCAAATACAGATGCAAAAGAAGTGTGCCGTTTTGCATTGGCATCAAAAGGAGAAATGCGCACGAGGCGATGCACTCCGTTTTCCGCTTTTAGATATCCGTAAGCAAAATCTCCTTCTATTTCAAGTGTTACGGATTTTATTCCGGCTACATCACCATCGGCTCTGTCAACTTCATTAATCTTATAGCCCATGCGCTCTGCCCAGCGAATGTACATACGCATGAGCATGCTTGCCCAGTCGCAGCTTTCTGTACCGCCTGCACCTGCATTAATAGTCAGCATAGCGCTCATAGCGTCTTCTTCGCCACTCAACATATTTTTAAACTCAAGGTCTTCTAAAAGTTGTTGTGAGTGAGAGTAGGCAGCATCAACTTCCTGCTCGGTTGCTGCGCCTTCTTTTGCAAAATCAAACAACACTGCAAGGTCATCAACAGATGTGTTTACCTGTTTGTAAGCATCTGTCCAGTTCTTTTTTTGCTTAATGGATTTTAAAATCTGCTCCGCACGTTTAGGGTCATTCCAAAAATCGGGAGCGTGGGTAAGTTGCTCTTCTTCCTGTATTTTTAAAAGTTTAACATCCACGTCAAAGATGCCTCCTCAGTGCGTCAATGCGCTCTCTAATGTCTCTTAATTGTTCTTGTGTCATGCGGGCGAAGATATGAATTAAGGAATGGAAGTAATTGTGGAAAAGGGTTGATAGTTGCGGGAAAAATTTAAACCGTGCCTGTAAACCTATTTGTATTACATTTGTTCAATAACAAAATCAAATACTATGCTATCGAAAAAAATAAACGAGTTACTAAACCGTCAAATTGAACTGGAAGGAACTTCCTCAAACGTATATCTTGCAATGGCATCGTGGGCTGAGTTAAACGGCTACGAAGGTTGCTCTGCATTTCTTTATAAACACAGCGATGAGGAGCGCATGCACATGCTAAAGTTGTTTAAATTTGTTAATGAGCGTGGAGGAAAAGCGGTTGTGCCTGTAATTAAAAATGTAAAACACGATTATAAAGACATCCCCGAAATATTTGAGCATCTGCTAAAGCATGAGTTAAAGGTTACGGAAGAAATAAACTCTTTGGTTGACACTACCTTAAAAGAGAAAGATTACACTACCCACAATTTTTTACAGTGGTATGTAAGTGAGCAGATTGAAGAAGAGCGTTTGGCAAGGACGTTACTCGACAAACTCAAATTAATTGGAAACGACAAAGGTGGCTTATATTTATTTGACAGAGATATTGTAAATGCCGGTGCTCCCGAAAAAGGTAAGTAATTTTTCAGGCGGATAAAGCCTCGGAAATCAAGTGAGCAGAAAAAACTTTTTCAAAATTTCTGCTCACTTTTTCTTTTACCTCATCCATACTTACATCGTAACTTAACTCTTTGTTGAGGGATGTAACCTGCTTATCGTTAATACCACAAGGTATTATGTTATTAAAATAATCGAGGTTGGCATTTACATTAAATGCAAAGCCATGCATAGTTACCCAACGTGAGCACCTCACACCAAATGCACAAATTTTTCTTGCTTTTGTTTTGTCATTTGCATCGAGCCAAACACCGGTTAGTTTCTTTATGCGGGTTGCAGTAATGTTATACTCTGCTAATGTGAGAATAATTACTTCCTCTAAGCAACGCATATATTTATGTATGTCGTTAAAAAAATAATCGAGGTTTAAAATCGGGTAGCCAACAATTTGTCCAGGACCGTGATAAGTTATATCTCCTCCCCTGTTTATTTTATAAAAAGTTGCTGATTTTTGGTTGAGCTGATTTTCATCAATCAACAAATTATCCTGCTTTCCGCTTTTTCCTAGTGTATAAACATGGGGATGCTCGCACAACAAAAAATAATTTGTAGTAATGGTTTCAGGCGAAGAATCCAACGGGCTGGCATTATATCCTTCAGTCATTTTTTTCTGAACTATCTCCTGCAATAGCTTTTCCTGGTAGTCCCATGCTTCCTTATAGTCTATCAAGCCTAAATCTCTAAAAATTACCTGCTGCATTTTGCAAATTTAGATTAATATTAAAGAATATACTGTAAACTTGTGGCAGCGTTTTTACGTTATACCGTTTTATAAATCAAATAATATAAGTTTATATGAAGGAAAGAATAGAAAACTTTACCAACCAAATGCGTGAGGCAATTGCCATTGGAGAGAAGGCAACATTTTCAGCGCCCAAAAATGAAATAAGAAATGTTTTAGTTACCGGACTGGGTGGATCAGGCATTGGCGGAACTATTATTGCCCAGATTTGTGAAAAAGAATTGGGTGTGCCATTAAATGTGAGTAAAGATTATTCTATTCCCAATTATGTAAATGAACATACATTGTTAATTGCTTCTTCCTACAGCGGAAATACTGAAGAAACACTTGAATCATTAGAGATGGCTTTGAAACAAAAAGCAAAAATTGTTTGTGTTACATCTGGCGGCAAGGTTTTAGAAATTGCCAAACAAAATGGTCTTGATCATATCATTATTCCGGGAGGAATGCCACCGCGCTCTTGCCTTGGTTATTCTTTAACACAATTATTTTATGTGTTGCAAGGCATGAAATTAATTGGCAGCAACTTTAAAGCTGATTTACAAAAATCGGTTGAGTTAATGGATAGTGAAAGAGAAAATATAAAGAGAGACTCCCGCGCATTGGCTGAAAAACTGATTGGAAAAATTCCGGTTATTTATTCTGCTGCAAATTACGAAGGTGTAACGGTGCGCTTGCGTCAGCAAATTGACGAAAACAGTAAAATGCTTTGCTGGCATCACGTATTCCCTGAAATGAATCACAATGAATTAGTGGGCTGGACAGAAAAGCATGATGATGTGGCTGTAATTATGTTTAGAAATAAGGATGATTATTTCCGCACGCAAAAGCGTATGGATATTTGCAAAGAAATATTTGCAAAATACACTCCACACATTCACGAAATTTGGAGCAAGGGCGATACGCAATTGCAAAAATCAATGTACCTGATTCACTATGGCGACTGGATTAGCTGGTACATTGCCGAAATTAAAAATATTGATGCTATTGAGGTAAAGGTTATTGATTACCTTAAAGGAGAGTTGAGTAAGATTTAAAAACTGATTTTAAATAATAAGAAGAGGATGATGTTTTCATCCTCTTTTTTATTTTCATCGCATCATTAAAAGAAACCCTCAATCTCACACATGAAAAAATATTTAGCTATTCTTTGCCTAGGATCACTCTGTTTACAGTCGTTCTTTATTGTTGCCCAAAATAATTTAGCCCAGCAAAGCTACCACCCACCCACCGACTCGCTCGTAAAACAAAAACTAGAACACTGGCGCGATCAAAAATTCGGAATGATTATACACTGGGGTTTGTATGCTGTACCAGGAATAACCGAATCGTGGACCATTTGCTCAGAGGATTGGATTACACGAGACAGCATTATCAAGTACGATGATTATAAAAACTGGTATTGGGGGCTGAAAAAAGATTTTAATCCTATCAATTTTAATCCACAGCAGTGGGCAAAATCAGCAAAAAATGCGGGAATGAAATACTTGGTTTTTACCACCAAGCACCACGATGGATTTTGCATGTTTGATACTAAAGAAACAGATTTTAAAATTACCAACGGACCATTTGCAAACGACCCCAAAGCAAACGTTACCAAATATGTTTTTGATGCATTTAGAAAAGAAGGATTGATGATTGGTGCTTATTTCTCTAAACCCGACTGGCACTCTGAAAATTACTGGTGGCCTATGTATGCCACACACAACAGAAATAATAATTACGACATTAGAAAATACCCGTGGCGCTGGAACAATTTTAAAAAATACACTTACAACCAAATAAATGAGTTAATGCATGATTATGGTAGTGTGGATATACTTTGGTTAGATGGCGGTTGGGTGCGACCATTAGAAACGGTTAACGATGAAGTTAGAAGTTGGGGTGCTGATATACCAACATGGAGTCAGGATATTGACATGCCTGCAATAGCTACCATGGCGAGAAAAGCGCAATCCGGGTTGCTGATTGTTGACAGAACAGTGCATGGCGAGTTTGAAAATTACCGCACGCCCGAACAAAATATTCCTGCAACTAAGTTAGATTATCCCTGGGAGAGTTGTATTACCTTAGGAGATGCCTGGGGTTTTGCACCTAAAGAAAACTATAAATCAGCAGATGTTGTTGTAAAGAAGTTAGTTGAAATTGTTGCTAAGGGCGGTAGTCTTTTATTAGGCATTGGACCAAAACCAGACGGCACATTACCTGCAGAAGTAATTACAAAGCTTGATGAAATTGGTAGTTGGCTGAATAAAAACGGTAATGCAATTTACAACACACGTACACTTGAACATTATCTTGAAAACAACATTTTCTTTACAAAAAAGAAAAACTCAAATACTTGCTTTGCTTTGGCAACGCTAAAAGAAGGTGATACATTCCCTGCCAAAATGAGCTGGACAATAAATCTTCCTCAAAAAAAATCTAAAATGATTTGCCTTTCAAATGGCCGGGAAATGAAATGGACTTTAAAAGACAGTACAGTATCAGTTGAAATACCTGAAGAACTGCGATCTGCAAAAAATAAAATTAAAGTACTGGCATTTTCCTTCGATAAGGAAAATAAATAGAGGGTACTAATCAGCAACTCTTTTGAGTAAATAGCGAGTTGTATCCTTGCTTCCAAACAATGCGGCTTCCCACCTATCTGGAGCTGATTTAAAAAACGAAATTTTCTGCGCATGTCTTACTCCTCCATTTTCAAAAACCATTTCAATATCGGTTAGTTTAGTTGTTCGCCAGGTTTCTTCTTTATTTCCAATAAAATTGGTGTAAACCAACTTTCCGCTTCTTGCAGAAATTGATGACTTACCGCCAATAACAGTATCGTTATTCGCAACATGGTAATTTATATTACGCATAAGCGTATCATTTACCACAAGCCACTTTTCGAAAAAAATCAGCCCGTTATTTGTTTGACCTTCCCATATTCCAGAAAGCCATTTGGCGCTTTCAATCGAACTAACTTTTTCTTCTTTTGCACACCCGGTTACTGCAAAAATAATTGTTGCCAACAAAATCAATTTACTTTTTATACGCATTTTTATTTTTTTCTAATTGTTTTTTAACAACAGCCAATCCTTCAGCAAAAGAATGAGGCTGATAGTTCAAATCTTTAATTGCTTTATCAATTATAAAACCCGTTTTAAGCGGACGCTTTGCCGCCTGGTTCAATTCAGCGGTGGTTATGGGTTTTATAAATGACTTATCAAGACCAAAAAAATCAGCCGTCTGTTGTACGCTTTCCAAAATTGTCATTATATTTTTTCCGGAAACATGATACAATCCTGTTTGTTTTTTTATTGCAGCCTGTATGCAGGCATCAGCCAAATCTTCGGCAAGTGTTGGTGAACGCTGCTGATCACTGATAACACTAATTTTTTTTTTATCGCGAAGCGAATTTATTGTCCATAAAACAACATTGCTTCGTTGCAAATCATCAACCACACCATAAATGATAATGGTTCGTATTATTGTCCAAGCCAAACTGTTTTGCTCGACAATTTTCTCGGAATCTAATTTACTCTGCGCATAAAAACTCAACGGATTGGTTTTATCATCCTCTTTATACGGACCATTTTCTCCATCAAAAACAAAATCGGTAGAAAGGTGAATAAAATGTGCATTTGTTTTTTTACAAGCATTAGTAAGATACGTTACAGCGTCAACATTTAATTTGCGGCATTCTGCTTTGTTCTGTTCGCATGCATCCACATTGGTCATTGCAGCGGTGTTAATCACGCAATCTGGATTGTGGCTCATTAACACATTCATTACCATTTCCGGATTGGTAATATCTAACTCCTCATAAACATAACCGCTCTTTTCTTTTGTTCTGTTTACGCCTTTAGCTGTTGCAATAAGTGTAATATCATTTCTGCTTCTTAAGGCATAAATTAATTTTTGTCCAAGCAATCCATTGCTGCCGGTTATTAAAATTTTTGTCATACTAAATCCTGCTGCAAAAAAACAAATAATTATTTTGTTTACAGGAGAAAAAGATCTTAATATTCTTTACTTTAAGATACCGCTCTTATACTTCGCAATTATTTCATTAATTATAGCGTTGTCAATTTTAAGGCTGTCAATAGAAACTTCGCTTTTATTAAATCTCACTTCAAAAGCCGAATCATTTACAATGCCTCGTTGCTTTAATTCGCTTAGCATATATTGCTTAAAATCTGAACTATTGTAATCAACCGAAGATTCAAACTCCTTATAGGATTTCCGCAACTGATTTGCATAATCAATTACGGGCTTATGGTCTTTCAGTTGCTTTTTACTCAGTTTATTTCCATTCAACTCTGTAATAACAAGGCTGTCGTTTTTAAAGTAAAAAACATAAGTACCATTTTCGTTTTCAATAGAAATGTGTTCGAGTGATTTTAAATTTTCAGTAAGGTTAACTGGCTTTTCAGGAGCAATAAATTTTGCGGTTTTTTTCTCCGGTAAAGTAATTAGGTTAGGGGCAGAATCAGCAACAACAACAGAAGGTGATGTAGTTGTAACTATTTTTTTAGGAGCAGGCTCATCGGACGTAAGTATATAGGCAACTGGCGCAATAATGGCTGCAGCGGCAGCATAATTAAGAAGCACTTTCAACTTTAAAACATGTTTAAGTGGTGTTAGTTTTTTTCTTTCTTCGGAAGCAATATGAGCTAATACCTCATCAGAAGAAATACAAGGTTCTTCTAACTTTGCTTTTTCAAATAATGCTCCTACTTTATTTTCTTCAAATAGCATTTCCTATTTCGTTAGTTATTTTTTCATCAAACATTTTTCGCAAAGATTCACGTGCCCTTGCCAAACGGGATTTTACGGCAGGTACGGAATCCTTTTGTAATTCGGCAATTTCTATAATAGACATTCCATTAATTTCAAACAGTACAATTGCTTCCTGCGATTTTAGTCCAAGTTTGCTTAATGCTTCCTTCAATTCTTTTGCTTCAACTTTTACATGTGCACTATCTTTTTCATCAATTAACTGATCATGGTTATATTCTTCTGTTCTAAATCTGTCTCTGCGTTCGCGGTATTTATAAATCAACCGGCTGGCGACTGTAAAAAGAAAACTCAGCATGGCTTTTTTATCTCTTATGGCATCAAACTTTTCATAAGCGATCATTGCCGTTTCATTTATAATGTCCTTTCTGTCCTCATTACTCCACACCATATTTTGCACAAACCTTGTAAGGTTGTGGTGCAGAGGTTTATAAACCTCGCTAAACGCTTCTTGCTTTGTGGTGGATTTCTTCCGGAATAAAGACATAAAACTTTGTCTTTTTTAAGTAGGTATTAAATTAACGGAAAAAGTTGCAGAGGTGCTACTATTTTTTCAAAAATTACTTTTTATATGGAGTTTACAGGAGATGAATACCCTTACGGAGCATATAAATCATAAATTCGCGCCTCCTATTATTTTTTTAAATGAAAATATCTTACAACTGGTTAAAAGAATATTTACAAACCCATTTATCTGTTGATGAAATGAGCAACCTGCTAACCGGCAGCGGGCTTGAAGTAGAATCTATTGAAGATTTTGAAACTATTAAAGGCGGGCTGCGCGGGTTGGTTATTGGCGAAGTATTGGAGAAAGCCAAGCATCCGGGCGCTGACAGGTTAAGCATAACAAAAGTAAATGTGGGCACCGGAGAGCCATTGCAAATTGTTTGCGGTGCTGCAAATGTTGCTGCCGGGCAAAAGGTTTTGGTTGCATTAACAGGAGCTAAACTCTATCCCGTTTTTGGCGATTCGTTCGAAATAAAAAAATCAAAAATAAGGGGTGAAGCCAGTGAAGGAATGATTTGTGCAGAAGATGAGGTTGGGCTCGGTCAATCGCATGAAGGCATAATGGTTTTAGATAGCAATGCCCAGGTGGGTTTACCTGCTGCTAAATATTTTAAGATTGAAAGTGATAGTATTTTTGAAATTGGCTTAACCCCCAACCGTGCTGATGCCGCTTCGCACATGGGTGTAGCCCGCGATTTGTGCTCAGTAATTAATACACATGCTGCATACGACCAAACTGCTAAGTATAATAAAGCCGAGTTTGTGTTACCTGATGTAAACAACTTCAACATCAGCAAAACAAATGCGGCTATTGATGTATCGGTAGAAGACAGCGCAGCATGCCCACGCTACAGTGGAATTACCATCAGCGGAATAAGCGTAAAGGAATCACCGGCATGGTTAAAAAACAGATTGGTGTCTATTGGATTAAAACCCATCAACAACGTGGTTGACATCACCAATTTTGTTTTGTTTGAAACAGGTCAGCCACTACACGCCTTTGATACGGCTGCAATTAAGGACAAAAAAATTGTTGTTAAAAAACTAAATAAAGAAACATCTTTTATTACTCTTGATTGTGTTGAGAGAAAACTCGCAGGAACTGAGTTAATGATTTGCAACAGCACCGAGCCTATGTGCATTGCAGGTGTTTTTGGGGGAATTAATTCAGGCGTAACGGAAAAGACGAAAGAAATATTTTTAGAAAGCGCTTATTTTAACGCAGCCGATATACGCAAAGCAGCCAAATTGCACGGACTAAAAACCGATGCATCTTTTCGCTTTGAACGCGGCACCGACCCCAACGGAACAGTTTACGCGCTTAAGCGGGCTACACTACTCATAAAAGAAATTGCCGGTGGCGAAGTTACTTCACCCTTAATTGACATTTACCCTACCGATATACCGTCAAACAAAGTGTTTTTAAATTATCATCGCTTTAATGTTTTATCTGGGTTAAACTTGGCATACGATGTAATAAAAACCATACTTGCCTCGTGCAATATGCCTGTGGTAGAAGAAAATGCTGAAGGTGTTTTAATTGCAGTGCCTACATATAAAGTGGATGTAACCCGCGAAGCAGATGTAGTAGAAGAAATTTTACGCACTTACGGCTATGAGCATATTCCAATTCCGCAAAAAGTTAATGTGGCATTGAGCGGATTTAAAACAAACTCCCATCACGAGCTACAGAAAAAAATATCGGGCTGGCTTTCGGCAAATGGATTTTATGAAATACTCAACAACTCATTAACTAAATCAGCATACACAGAAAAATACAGCTTAGAGAATAATGATCGCTCTGTTAGACTATTAAACCCGCTTAGCAACGATTTGAATGTATTGAGACAAACGCTTTTGTTCTCTTCACTGGAGTCAGTTCAATACAATCTTAACCGTAAAAATGAGCATATTCGTTTTTATGAATTTGGTAAAACATACAGGCAGGAAAAAAACTCATATGTAGAAACAAATTCCTTATCGTTAACTGTTTCAGGAATCAGAAATGCAGAAAACTGGCACAAGCAAAATCAGCCGTTTAGTTTTTTCTATCTCAAATCGGTAATTGAAAATGTCTTGGGACAGTTTGGCAATATTGAAAATCATTATCTGCACTTTAACCCTGTGGATAATGGAACTTATGGCTTGGCGCTTGAGGTATCTTACAACCACAAATCCATTGGTATTGCCGGAAGCATTAAAAAATCCGTTCTTAAAAATTTTGATACAGACCAGGAACTTTTTTATTCTGAATTAAATGTAGATGCCATTTCACGCCTTTTCAAAAACCCACCACTTAAAGTTAAAGAAATTGCAAAATTCCCCACTGTAAAACGCGACCTGAGCATGGTTATTGATAAAAATACAAACTATGCTGATATACGTAACCTTGCATTTCAATCTGAAAAAAAATTATTGAAAGGAGTAAATATTTTTGATGTGTATGAAGGCAAGGGAATTGAAGAAGGCAAAAAATCTTATGCATTGAGTTTTGTTTTGGGTGATGATGAAAAAACGTTGGAGGAAAAGCAGATTGACGGAGTAATGAATAAACTCATCCAGACTTTTGAAACCAAGATTGGCGCACAGATAAGGAAATAAGGTGAAGCTGTTTTTCAGAAAATACGGAGAGGGCAAACCCATTGTTATTTTACATGGTTTATTTGGATTGAGTGATAACTGGCAATCTTTTGCCAAACAATTGGAGCAAAATAATTTTTCTGTTTACGCAGTTGATTTAAGAAACCACGGCAGTTCACCACATCATAAAGAATTTAATTACAACGTTCTTGCTACAGATGTATTTGAGTTATTAGAGGCAGAACAAATCGAAAACCCAATTTTAATGGGTCATTCTCTTGGAGGGAAAACAGCTATGAGGTTTGCTCTTAATTACCCGGAAAAAATTTCTTCACTCATTGTAGTTGATATTGCCCCTCGCTACTACACGCCTCATCATCAGCAAATATTAGAAGGACTATCTACAGTAGATGTTAACTTAATAAAATCTCGTGGAGAAGCGGAAAAAATTCTTTCGGAAAAAATACCTGAACCAGGAACCCGGCAATTTTTATTGAAAAATCTTTATTGGAAAAACAAAGAGCGGTTAGACTGGAAATTCAGTTTGCGATTTATAGCAGATGGTATAGAAAATGTAGGAGAAGAAATTACTTCAGGCAAAACTTTTGACAAGCCAACACTTTTTATTGCCGGAGAAAAGTCAAAATACATTAATGCTTCTGATGCAGTGGATATAACAAAACTGTTTCCGCAATCTGAATTAACAATTGCACCCAATGCTGGTCACTGGGTGCATGCCGATAATCCTGTATGGTTGTTAAATAAAGTTCTAGAGTTTACTAACGATTAGTGATTAACTCCTGTAACCTCAAACTGCATTCGCAATTTTAAGGTTGCATTGGTTGTAGCAGGGTTACTTCTCGAAACAACAGCATACACCGGTAAATTATACAACTTAAAATAGGCTAGCAATGAGCTGCTGTTTTTTAAATCAAAATAAAAAGTACTACCCGCTGAAACAGGTTTAGATTGCGCTATATGTAACTGTTCGCTGTAGCCTGGTTCTTTCAAATAAATGTTAACGGATTTGTAATCATTAATATCAAACCCTGCAGGGTCGGTAATATTTAGAGAAGCACTTACAATTGAAACACTTTCCACGTCATCCAAATAAACATTGTTTGCATCACATGCAGTACGGAAAAAGTCGTTATTAATAATTAAAGTATCAATTAAAAGAGTGTCGGTTGTGTTGGCAGAGTCAACTGTGTTTTCATTTACATAAGAAACCTCAACGGGTGCAAGAGCAAACTTAACCTTATCACCTTCCTTCTCTTTACATGCAAAAAATAGAGTTAGAGTTAACAATACTAAAACGGAAATACTTTTAAAGTTCTTCATTGCTTTTTATTACTTTTTCTTTAAGTGAATTTTTAAACGCGATTATTTTTGATTGCAGCCTGTCATCAGCAACCGATAAAATTTGTGCAGCCAATATACCTGCGTTTTGTGCTGCGTTTAGGGCAACCGTTGCAACGGGCACACCATTGGGCATTTGCAAAATAGAAAGGATAGAGTCCCACCCGTCTATACTGTTACTTGATTTAACAGGAACACCAATAACAGGCAAAGATGTAACTGATGCCACCATACCCGGCAAATGAGCAGCACCACCCGCCCCGGCAATAATTACTTTTATGCCCCGGCCGTATGCATTTCGTGCATAATCCATCATCCGCTCTGGTGTACGATGGGCTGATACAATGGCAATTTCGTACCCGACACCAAACTCATCTAAAATTTTTGCTGCCTGCTCCATAACAGGTAAATCTGATTTGCTGCCCATAATTATTCCAACCTCTGTTTTTTTATCTGACATAATTTAATTGCTTTTTGTTGCCTCCGATATTATTAATGCAAAACTAACATTTACTTTGTGCTGATAAACACACTCTTAAAATGAGTCAACTTGCAGTACGCGAACTTACCGTAGCAGACATAAAACCTTTGCTCAATTACTGGTACACTGCTACACCAGAATATTTGGTGAGTATGGGGGCTGATATAAATTTTTTGCCCAAGCGAAAAGATTTTGAAGCATCATTAAAAAAACAACTTGAAACAGATTACCCTTTGAAACAAGCTTATGCGATTATTTGGTTGATAGATGGCAAGGCAATTGGACATTGCAACGTAAATAAAATTGATTTTGGAAATGAAGCACACATGCACCTGCACATCTGGAAGCCCGATTTAAGAAAAAAAGGAATGGGTGCAGAATTGGTAAAAATGAGTGTTCCGTACTTTTTTAAAAACCTTGAGCTCAAAAAAATAATATGCGAGCCGTATTCAAAAAACATTGCGCCAAATAAAACATTAGCCAAAGCGGGTTTTACTTTTATTAAAAACTATATAACTACTCCGGGTGCACTAAATTTTGAACAGGTGGTGAGCAGGTGGGAGCTAGAGAGATAAACATCGTTTTATGTTATCACTTTTCTTCTCATCCAATAATAAACCGGCACTCCCAACAACACAATAAGCAAGCCACTGCCTGTGTTTTGTGTTTTTGTAATGAGCAATATCACACAAATTAATCCTGCCAGTAAAATATAGAGCCACGGTAAAAAAGGGTAAAGCAATGCCTTGTATGGTCTTGGTGTATCAGGCTCCTTTTTGCGAAGAATAAATATACCCGCAATGGTTACTACATAAAAAAGCAGAGATGCAAAAGTTACATAGTCAAGCAAATCACCATAGGTGCCCGATAAACACAACACGCTTGCCCACACTGCCTGAATGATTAATGCAAACTGCGGCACTCCGTTTTTGTTGAGTGTGGCAGCACGTGCAAAAAACAATTTCTCTTTTGCCATGGCGTAATACACACGCGCGCCCGCTAATATTATTCCGTTGTTACAGCCAAAGGTGCTTACCATAATTAACGCTGCCATTACCCACACTGCTGCATCGCCCAAAATCATACTTGCTGCTGCGGTTCCTACCCTGTCAGTTCCCGCTCCTGCAAACTGTATGCCCTGCCCTATTACATCGGTAGCGATTGCACTTCCCTGCAATGGCAGTAAACTCAAATACGAAATGTTTGCCAGAAAATAAAGTATGGTTACTATACCAGTTCCTAAAATTAAACTGCGTGGTATGTTACGTTGCGGTTCCTTTATTTCTCCCGCTATAAACGTTACGTTGTTCCATGCATCGCTGCTGAATAGTGAACCAATAATACCTGTGCCTAAAGCAAGCAATAATGCAATTCCCGAAATATTTTCAGCAATCCAACTTCCGTCTTTTTGTTTAATGAGTGTGGATGCATCCCACAGGTTTGAAAAATTTTGTGATAACGTTTCTGTTTTCAACCCTACACCTATTCCAAAAACAATTAGCGCAAGTATGGCAACTAATTTGGCTGATGTAAAAATAGTTTGCAGCGTTTTTCCTCCTTCAACACCACGCATGTTAAACACAGTTAAAAACCATATCAAGGCAATGGCAAGTACCTGCGCTGCCGAAATTTTTAAAAATCCTGCTTCAAATAAAATATTGTCAACGCTAAATACCGGTAAGAATACAGCCGTAAATTTTGCAAACGCTACTGCTACAGCAGCTATTACTCCTGTCTGTATTACGGTAAAAACCGTCCATCCGTATAAAAAAGAGGTAAGGTTACCCCATGCACGTTGTATGTAAACAAACTGGCCGCCTGCCTTGGGCATCATGCCCGCCAGTTCGCCATAGCTGAGTGCAGCCATTACAGTAATCAGTCCGCTAAGCAGCCACAAAAAAAGCATCCAGCCTGTGCTGCCCACGGTGCGAGACATATCAGCACTCACTATAAAAATTCCGGAACCAATCATGCTGCCAGCTACAATCATGGTAGCATCCATCAGCCCCAATGAGCGGTGCATTTTACTTTCTGAAGTACTGTCTAACATAAACTTTAAAGGAGTTAGGGTGTGCAGGCAAAGGAATAAAAATAATTCAACTGCAAATAATGGTAACCATTTTAATTTCAACTACTTTCGTCATCCCAAAAAATTACACAGTAATATATGTTTCGTTCACACACTTGCGGAGAGTTAAAAATTAACCACGTTAACACACAAGTAACCTTATGCGGTTGGCTGCAACGCTCACGCAACCTAGGTGGCATGACTTTTATTGACTTGCGCGACCGCTACGGCATTACTCAGTTAGTTTTTAATATGGATGTAAACGCGCAATTGTGTGAGCAGGCACGCACACTGGGACGTGAGTTTGTACTTAAGGTTACTGGTACCGTTGCCGAACGGAGCAACAAAAATGCAAAGATGCCAACAGGGGATATTGAGATAAATGTTACTGCTCTTGAAGTACTAAATGAATCTCTCACTCCTCCATTTACTATTGAAGAAAATACCGATGGTGGCGATGAGTTGCGAATGAAATACCGTTATCTTGATTTACGCAGACCAAGTGTAAGAGCCAATCTGGTACTGCGTCATAGCGTTGCTGCCGAAACCAGAACCTATCTGAACTCTCAAAATTTTTTAGAGGTAGAAACACCTGTTTTAATTAAATCTACTCCAGAAGGTGCCAGAGATTTTGTTGTTCCATCACGTATGAACCAGGGACAGTTTTATGCATTGCCGCAATCTCCACAAACATTTAAGCAGTTGCTTATGGTGGCTAACTTTGATAAATATTACCAGATTGTAAAATGTTTTCGTGACGAGGACTTACGTGCCGACCGCCAGCCTGAGTTTACGCAAATAGATTGCGAAATGAGTTTTGTGGAGCAGGAAGACATTTTAAAAATGTTTGAAGGATTGGTGCGTCATCTATTCAAAAATGTAAAAGGAATTGAAATACCTGAGTTAAGTAGAATGACCTACGCTGATGCCATGAAATTTTATGGCAACGATAAGCCCGATATCAGGTTTGAAATGAAAATTACTGAGCTGAAAAATATGGATTCGGAATCGGGTGAGGAGCAATTATGGAAAGGCGCAGGTGATGCATTTAAAGTTTTTGAAGATGCTCAATACATTGCCGGAATCTGCGCAAGAGGCTGTGCCTCATATACACGCAAACAAACCGATGAATTAACCGATTGGGTTAAACGTCCGCAAATTGGTGCAACGGGTTTGATTTTTATTAAGCATAATGCAGATGGTACGGCAACATCATCCATCAATAAATTTTTTAATGAGGATGAATTGAAAAAAATATGCACTCATTTTAAATCAGTACCCGGTGATTTGATTTTGATATTAGCTGGCGAAAAAAATAAAATGCAAAAAGCCTTATCGGAATTGAGGTTGGAAATAGGCGAACGATTGGGTTTGCGTGACAGAAGTAAATTTTCGGCACACTGGGTAATAGACTTCCCACTTTTAGAATGGAATGATGATGTTAAACGCTGGCATGCCATGCATCATCCTTTTACATCGCCCAAAATTGAAGACATAGATTTACTCCAAACAAACCCAGGACAGGTAAGAGCTAACGCCTACGATATGGTTATAAACGGTGTTGAAATTGGTGGTGGCTCTATTCGTATTCACAACAAAGAATTACAACAAACCATGTTTGAAGTGCTTGGTTTTACTTCCGAAAAAGCACAGGAACAGTTTGGGTTTTTAATGAATGCTTTTCAATATGGAGCGCCTCCTCATGGTGGCATTGCCTTTGGTTTCGACAGGCTTTGTGCCCTTTTTGGTGGCGCAGATACCATCCGCGATTTTATTGCTTTTCCAAAAAATAATTCGGGCAGGGATATGATGATTGATGCACCATCGGCTATTGATGATGAGCAATTAAAAGAACTGAACATCTATATTAGAAAATAAATTTCGCCAAACTGCTACCATTTTTTTACAAGGGGACCTTTTTTTGTAAGAATTGCACGGTTTTTGTCGCAATCCTGAGATTTAATTAGTTATAAGGAAACTGCTTACGACTAATTAGCGTATAATTTAACTAAAGACTAAATCCATTTAACCTGTTTCATGTATTTACCCAAAATTGTTCTTTTTGAGATAGGTGCTTAATAGTTTTGACATTGATTTGACCACAACCATAATACTCCATTACAATGAAAAAAATTTACGCATCCATTTCAATCCTGCTGTTTGTTTGTTTACAATCATATAGCCAATCATTTACCAATGGTTTTGAAGCAGCCACCCTTGCATTGGATGGATGGTCTACTACCGGAAAAATTGTTATCCCATCAACTAATGGTTGGTGCGGTGGAGCTGCTACGCCACCGAGTGTAGGTGCTAAATGTGCTTACGTTTCTACTAATCCGGTTGCGGCAACTCCTTACGCTTATTCAACTGGTGTTGTTGATACTTTAATTTTATACAGAACTGCTGCCGCGACTATCAATGTAAATCAATCAAACATTCAACTTTCTTTTGACTGGAAATGTGTTGGTGAAGGTTCCACCCTTTTAGAAGATGCATTCCAGGTATATATCATTCCTTCAGCTGTTACGGTTAACACAAATGCACTTAGCCCGGCAAATAGAGTTGGGCAGATTTTCTATAACGGACAAGCAGGATGGCAAACTGAGACAATGTGTATTGACCCTATGCTTGCCAATGGGAGCGCTTACCGTGTTGCATTTGTTTGGTTTAATGATGGAGATGCTTCTGCAGCTACGGCTCCCCCTGCAATTGATAATGTTAATCTTACAATTGCAAATCCCACTGCTGTTCCTCCTTGTGTTGTAAACAATGCTCCGGCAAATGGATCAACCGGTGTTAACCCCTGCTCAGTTACTTTCTTGTGGGATCCATCTTCGTTGGGAACAGTTCCTAATTGCAATGGCGCGGGAGGAATTGCTGCTACTGCATATACTTTGTTTTATAGTGCAACTTCTGCCGTAGGACCTTGGATCCAAGTAAATACAAACTTTACTTCTTTATCAATTACTACTCTTGCTGCAAATACTCAATACTGGTGGTATATTGCTCCTCGAAATTCCTTTAATCAAAACACTACATGTTCAGGGGCGGTGTGGACATTTACCACGGGCCCAACTCCTCCAGTTACTGTTGCTCCTCCGGTTTTGGAAGATGTTGAAGGTTGCACCAATTGGGCTTTTAACAATGGCGGACCTAATGCCTGGGTGCGGGGAACTGCAACAGCAAATGGTGGTATTTCTTCTATTTATGTTAGTAATAATGGTGGTATAAGCAATGTGTATACCGGTACTACTGCATCAGTTATCCATGCATACAATAGCCCAACAGGCACCATTCCATATTTTGATCTAGTCAGTGTGCCTTCTGGTAACTGCGTAAACTTAAGTTTTGACTGGAAGGCTGTTGGAGAAAGTTCGTTTGATTACTTAGACGTATGGATTGTGCCTACTGTTGCTGCCGGTTATGTAATACCTGCATCAGGAACACAAATTACTGCTGCTGCCACTCCCCCACTTCCATCAACTGATCCGGGAAGGGTTAAAATTGCTTCTGCTCTAAGAGGCTCTGCATCATGGGCTACACAAACAATTAATTTATCAGGTTTTATCGGTAAACAGTTTCGTATTGTTTTTACATGGATTAATGATGGGTCCATTACCGGAAATCCTCCTGCTGCAATTGATAACATTAAATTACTTTCTACAGGTGTGCCGCTTAGCGATGTACCTTGTACCGCAAGCATAATCCCTGTGGTTACTCCAGGTGGTATTACGCTTAGCGGAAGTAATATTTGTGCTATAAATACCGATGAGCCTTTTAATAGCACTGCCAATGATCCATCATGCTGGACTAACGCATCAAGTACTCAAATAAATACAGTATGGTATAGATTTACTGCACCCTCTTATGCAAGCCCATGTGTAAGAGTATGGGTAAAACCAAGTGGAGCCTCTCCTCTCAGAAATCCGCAAATTGCAGTTTACACTTCAGGTAACACTCCGGTAACTTGCGGAAATGGTTCCACATTAACGTTTGTAGCATCATCGTGTAATGACGACAGACCTAATTGCGGATCTGTGGGATTTGGCGAAGAACCCGATCGCTCTGCTGAAGTTCAGGTTGGAGGTCTAAGCCCTGGCAACTATTATTACATAGCTATTGACGGCTTAAATGATTTTACCGGAACATTTAGCTTGTTTGTGATGGATGCTGGTGCCGGTTGTGTTAACCCATTACCACCAACACCTGGTCAGGATTGCGCTTTGCCTACACCCGTTTCGTCAGGCTGTAACATTTTTGTTCCTAACCCTGGTTACAGAAATTTTGGAACCGTATGCGACTTAAATGCACCGGCAGCTTGCCTTGGCTCAGGAGAAAAATACAGCGCCTGGTATCAAATTAATGTTACAGGGGCAGGGAATTTAATGTTTGATATTGTTCCTAACGATTATCCAGGTGCACCAACAGATTATGATTTTATTTTGTTTAGACTTCAACCCGGCAACGTGTGTGATGGAAATAATACTAACGGATTATGCTGTACTGAAATGAGAACATCTCCCGGAGTAAACGTACGATGTAACTACAGTGCACAACAGGTAACAGGATTATACACAGGTGGTAATTCACCTCCGGCATACCCAGGTTTTAATGGAGCGTATGAGGCTCCCGTTGCAGTTGCAGCAGGAGAACAATATGTTTTAATGGTAAGTAATTTTGCTCCGGGTGCAGGCGCAGGCTTTTCATTGAGCTTTGCCAATTCAACCTGTACTATTGGTGCGTTTACAAATGGTTCAAGCATTTTATGGACTGGTTCAGTGAGTACAGACTGGAGTAATGCTGCAAACTGGAGCGGTTGCCAGGTTCCTACTTGTAGCACACCAGAAACAAATGCAATTATTCCAGCAGGATATGTTAACCCTCCTGTTATTAATGGTAATGCCTCTTGTCGGAATATTACTATTAATGCAGGTGCAACACTCACATTTGGAGCTACAGCAGTGTTTAGTGTTTGTGGTGATTATAACAACCAAGGCAATGTGGTTGCACAAACAGGCTCGCGAGTAATCTTTGAAGGACCTAATACCGGTTCCTATAATTTCACTGATGCCTCTCACCCTGTAGCAGGCACTCAAAATCTTGACGGTAATTTGACAGGTCCAAATGGTTTCCATCATGTTGATGTTTTTAAAAGCGCAATAAACCAAGAGGTAAATGCCAATCAGGATATTGAAATAAAAGGGGATATGAATGTGGGAATAAGAGTTCCTACAGCACTCAACAATACAACATCTTACTTTGATGTTTCGGGAAAATATCATAAACAGGGTGGACACTTTACGGTTTATGGCGTAAGCCCTTCTTCTTCTATTTATAACCCCGGTAGCACACTTGAGTTTAACGGAAGTGTAAACCAAAACTATAGAAATAACGGGGTATTAAATAGTGTATTCTTAAACCAATCAGCAGCGTCAACAGTAACTCTGATTAATCATACGTTTGCATCATCATACCTGAATATTTCGACTGCTGGCACACTTACATTCACTCAGGGAAGAGTGATTTCTCCTGGTGGTGCAAATGGTTATGTTAATGTACAAAATAATTCTCCCGCTGCAGTTAATGGGGGCAATGCTACGAGCTATATTCAAAATGCTTTAAGTGCTAACGCCACTCTCAGAAGATACTACCAGGCTGGAGCTACCGGGATTTACGAGTTTCCTATAGGAACTGCTTTACGTGGATACAATCGCTTATCCTTTAATATTACCACCGCGCTTACTCCAGCACCAACATATTTAACCACAACTTTTAACAATACAGTGCCTGTTGCACCATCCGGTGTGTGGTCTGAGTGTGGAATAACCTATCATACAGCGGGTGTAACCCCTCTAAACCATGGCTTTTGGCAAATTTCACTCTTCCCAACTGCTGCGTTAACTGGAGGCACATATAATATGTCTTTATATAGTAATGGGCACTCTAACAATGCTCCAGGACATGGTGTAATGTACAGCAGAGGGTCCAATACCGCGGCAGGCTGGCAAATGAATCCATTGCCAATGTCACCATGTTTTGCAAATGGAATAGCGCCAACTTTAAGACAAGGTATGAGTGCATCGGTAACATTCAATAGCGCATTACCTGCCTTTTTTGCTGTTGCGCAATCAAACAATCCTTTGCCTGTTGAATTGCTATCACTTGATGCTACTCCTTTTCAAAAATCAATAAGAGTAAGTTGGACGACAGCAAGCGAGCTTAATAACAGAGGGTTCTATTTACAGCGGTCATTAAATGGAGTTGATTTTACTTCAATTAAATGGATTGATGGTAACGGAACAACCAATCAGGTAAATGAATACGGATATATTGATAAAGATGTAAAAGGAAATGTGGTTTACTACTATCGCTTGTTGCAGGTTGATTTTAATGGGGAAGAAAATGATTCTAAAATTGTAGCAGCAAGATTAAATCAGGACGGATTTGTGTTTGATGCAAAACCAAATCCTTACGTTCACTCCACAAAAATTTCTTTTGAGTTAACGCAGACTTCAAACATTACAGCAGAAGTAATTAACCCATTAGGACAAAATGTTACAACGCTTATACAAGGCTTGCAGGAGGAGGGAGTATATGAATTTGACTTTAGCGCACGCAAGTATGGTTTTGCAAACGGAGTTTACACGGTTAGGTTAATTGTAAATGGAACTGTTTATACCAAACGTTTGTTTGAACATCAATAATATTTAAACCAAACCCTTTTAAAAACCATTTGCTTAAAGCAAATGGTTTTTGTTTTGATAGTTGTATACAAAAACTATCTTGAAAAATTTACCTTTGCCCGGTAATGGAAGTAAAAGAAATTTTAGAAAAATTAGAGGCTATAAAACACCGCTACGAAGAAGTGGGGCAGCAACTTGGCGACCCGAGTGCTACTTCAGATATGAAGCGATTTTTGGCTTTAAGCAAATCGTATAAAGAGATGGAAGAAGTGGTGATGGCTTACAAAAAATTTAAATCGGTAATTGATAATTATAATCATGCAAAAGAGATTTTAAATACCGAAAAAGATGATGAGTTAAAAGCAATGGCAAAAGAAGAAATGGAATTGCTTGAAACGGAAAAAGAATTGCTTGAAAAAGAAATTCAGTTGTTGCTTGTGCCATCAGACCCTGAAGATAGTAAAAATGCAGTAGTGGAAATTCGTGCGGGAACAGGTGGTGATGAGGCAAGCATTTTTGTTGGTGATTTGTACCGAATGTACACACGCTACTGCGAAAAACGCGGATGGAAAATTGAAGTGGTTGACCAAAGTGATGGCACTGCCGGTGGCTACAAAGAAGTAGTGTTTAATGTAAGTGGCAGTAAAGTTTACGGAACTTTAAAATATGAAAGTGGTGTGCACCGTGTGCAACGCGTGCCCGAAACAGAAACACAAGGACGTGTGCATACATCAGCCGTTACTGTTGCCATTTTGCCCGAAGCTGAAGAAGTAGACGTAGAAATAAATCCGGCAGATATTGAAATACAAACTGCCCGAAGCAGCGGTGCTGGTGGACAAAATGTAAATAAGGTTGAGACAAAAGTTCAACTTACGCACAAACCATCGGGCATTGTAATTACCTGCCAAGTTGAACGTTCGCAACATGGCAACCGCGAGCGCGCTATGAATATGTTACGCACACGCTTGTACGAAATGGAAGTTGCTAAACATCAGGATGAAGTTGCGCGCAGGCGTAAGACAATGGTTTCAACCGGTGATCGTTCAGCCAAAATCCGTACCTATAATTATCCACAGAGCAGAGTAACTGACCATCGTATTGGCTTATCAAATTATAATTTGCCTGTTTTTATGGATGGTGATATACAGGAGTTTTTAGATGCATTGCAAATGGCAGAAAATGCCGAACGCATGAAAGAAGCAAGCCTGAGTAACACATAAAATTTGTGAGATGAACAAAGCCGTTGAGTTTATCAATCAGCATTTGAATGAGGAAGTAAAAAATTCTCCTTCGGCATTTGCCAACTGGCTTGGTGGTAAAATAATAAAAGCCGAAGCCGGGCATGTTATCATGCAGTTTGATGTTCGCAATGATATGACCAATCCTGTAATGACCTTGCACGGTGGCGTGGCAGCAGGTATTATTGATGAAGTAATTGGCTTGACAGTTTTTACCGTAGAGCACCAGTATTTTTTTATGACAGTTAACCTGCATGTAAATTATTTTACCAAGGTAAATACCGGTGATGTGATAACTGCCGATTGTACAGTTGTTAAGGATGGTAAAAAGATTATCCATGCCCGCTGCGATTTAAGAAATGCTGATGGAAAAACAATGGTTACCGGTGCGGCTGATTTATTGCGTACCGATAAAAAAATTGGATTTGATTTTTGACACATGACCTATACCCAATTAGTTGAACAGATAAAGAAAAAGCAATCGTACTTATGTATTGGTTTAGACACTGATATCCAAAAAATTCCTGCGCATTTACTCAATTGTGATGATCCTGTTTTTGAATTCAACAAACAAATAATTGATGCAACACATGAATATTGTGTTGCCTATAAACCTAACACTGCTTTTTACGAAAGCCTTGGTACAACTGGCTGGCTGAGTTTGGAAAAAACAATTCAATACCTCAATAAAATTTTTCCCAGTCATTTTACCATTGCCGATGCCAAGCGAGGAGATATTGGTAATACCTCACAACTATACGCCCGCGCATTTTTTGAAACATTAAAATTTGATTCTATTACTGTTGCGCCATACATGGGAGAAGATTCCGTAAAACCTTTTTTGGAATTTAAAAACAAGTGGGCAATTATTTTGGGAGTAACATCAAATGCAGGAGCAAAAGATTTTCAGTTTACTAAATCGTGGGATGAAAACGAATCTGAACATTTTTTCCCACTATTCCACAAAACCTTGAGGCGCTGCTCTCAGTGGGGGACAAAAGAAAACATCATGTTTGTTGCCGGTGCCACCAAAGCCGAAATGTTTAAGGAGATAAGAGAAATTATTCCTGATCATTTTTTGTTGGTGCCAGGTGTAGGCGCGCAAGGTGGAAGTTTAAAAGATGTAAGTACGTATGGCATGAATGATAATTGCGGATTGCTGGTAAACTCATCGCGCCAAATAATTTATGCTGGTAATGGAAAAGATTTTGCTTTACATGCTAAAGCGGAAGCAGAAAAAGTTCAGAAAGAGATGAGTGTGTATTTGAAAGAAATTTAAAATGGTAAGAAGAAAATGCCATTTACGTTTGCTCACCCTTCCGTTGTTTTCCCGCTCTTTAAGAAATTTTCAAAATATTTTTCTGCAACCGGGCTAATAGCAGGTAGTATAATTCCTGACTTTGAATACTTTGCTCGTTTATATTCTTTGAGTGTAATTACCCACACAAAAAAAGGATTGTTGCTGGTTGATGTTCCAGCTGCGCTTGCACTTTGCATTGCGTTTCATTGGTTTATTAAACCAGCGCTTATTCCAAATTTTCCCACAAAAATTCGCAAGTACTTTGTTCATTTGGTGCATTTAGACTGGATGACATATTTCAAAAGTAATTATACAACTGTTACTGTTTCATGTTTAATTGGGGCGGCAACACACATAGCATGGGATTCTATTAGTCATGCTACAGGGCAAATTGTGCAGCAGGTAAATTTCCTTAGCACCGAAATACTTATAAGTGGGGCATACATCTTCAGAATAATTTGGTGGATAAGTTCTTTGCTTGGTAGCTGGTATGTTATCAATCAAATAAAAAAATATAGATCACCGAACGTAGAAGCTATACCAACATCACATTCCAGCTATTGGGCAATTGTTTTTATTTTTATAGTAGTAATTCTGTTATACGATATTACTGTTTTTATTCGTCCGCACTTTTACCGCGATTTTTTTACGGCTGTCTTAGGTTCATTTATTTTTTCAGTTATTTTTACTTCTGCACTTTTCAGGTTGTTTAAAAAACAAACACCACAGTAAAAAAAATATACTATGGATGAAAAATTTCTTTACCACCTCTGGAAGTTTAAACTATTTAATACGTTAAACTTAAAAACAACATCGGGTGAGTCCATTGAAATTTTAAAACCGGGTAACCTGCAGTTTGACAGCGGACCCGATTTTTTTAACGCACAAATAAAAATTAACGAAACACTTTGGGCTGGCAATGTTGAAATAGATATGTATGCCAGCGATTGGGTTAAGCACAAGCACCATAAAGATACAGCGTACAACAAAATAATTTTACATGTGGTGTATGAAGTGGACAAACCCATCTCGCACAACATACCCATACTGGAAATTAAAAACTACATTCATTCTTCGGTTTTAAAAAACTATCAGGACTTGACTAATGAATTAGTTAGTTTTCCGTGTCATAATGAAATAGCAAAAGTTGATACAATAGTTATTGACTCATGGTTAGAGCGTATACTTACTGAGCGGTTGGAGAAAAAAACTTCTGAAATAAATATTGCACTTCAACTGAATAAAAATAACTGGGAGGAAACTTTTTATCACTTCATGGCGAAAAATTTTGGCTTTAAGACAAATGCTTTGCCTTTTGAATTGCTTGCTAAGTCTATTCCATTAAGTGTTTTAGCTAAGCATAAAAACAATTTACAGCAAATAGAAGCAATATTATTTGGTATGGCTGGAATGTTAGACTCAGATTGTACTGATGATTATTTTTTGTCACTTAAAAAAGAATATCATTTTCTTAAAAGTAAGTTCAGTTTAACATCTATTGATAAAAGCATCTGGAAATTTTTACGATTGCGCCCAGCTAATTTCCCTACCATACGAATTTCTCAGTTTGCAACATTAATACACAACAGCACGCATCTTTTTTCAAGAATTTTAGAAATAAAAAAGCCAGACGAGTTACATGATATGTTAAATGTAAGCGCATCGGCATATTGGAATAACCATTACACTTTTGGAAAGACATCTGGCACAAGCACAAAAGATTTAGGCTCCAATGCAATTAATTTAATTGTGATAAATACCATCGTTCCGTTTCTGTTTTTGTATGGCAAAACGCATAGCAAGATGCTTTACATTAATCGTGCATTTAATTTTTTAGAAAACATTGCTGCCGAAAAAAATTATATAACTAAAAAGTATTTTGCTGCGGGTTTACATATTAACACTGCATGGCAATCGCAGGCTGTAATTGAGTTGTACAATAATTACTGTGGTTATAAAAAGTGTTTGGATTGTGCAGTGGGGTTAAAAATTTTGAATAAAAACTGATTTAATATCACAACAAAAAATTACTTTAGCATTTCAAAATTTAGATGAACAAGTTAGTAGAAACCATAAAAGCCTTTTTTGAGAAGCAGGCTTTTGGCATTTGCGAGTTTTGGGGCGAAAAGCTTCGCATTAAATCTGCAAAGATCCGTATGTTTTTTATTTATACTTCCTTTTTAACCATCGGCTCTCCCATCATTATTTATTTAGTAATGGGGTTTTGGATGAACCTCAACCGCTTAATTCGTAAAAACCGCGGTGGTGTGTGGGATATGTAAACAGGTTTGAATATAAAAAACACATTAAGCAAAATAAAGGGCAACAAACTGTACCTATTCTACAACTCTTACAATATCAACTGCTTTTTTAAATGCTTTGTCATCACTTAAAACAACAGGATAAAAACCATCGTTGCCAAAAAGCTGCCGCGCAATAAACGCTTTTAGCTGATTTGTTACAAGAGATCGTGATAGAGCAATGTTGTTTCCGTTTACAGGCACTTTGTTTTTTATGGCAAGCGAGACAAAATCGTCAAACAAATTATTTGTTACCGTAAACTTCTTATTAAACACCTCAAACGAGGGATATGCTTTTAGCATCATCCTGTTTTTATCAACGTAATCGTAGGCAAAATCGGGCACAAGTCCCATTGCAAAAATGCCACGTGTAAACTCATTGTCACTGGTAGTATCAAGTGGAATAAAGACATCGGGCATTATGCCTCCTCCGCCATACACAATTTTACCACCGGGTGTTTTATACTTTAAAGAATCGGCAAACTGAATACTATCGGCACTTTTAAACTCGCCATGCTTAAATCGCTTTTCAAGTTCATCATTGTAGTCTTCAATTCCATCCTTGTAAGATTTTTGAATGCTGCGCCCGGTAGGTGTATAGTAGCGTGCAACGGTAAGCCTCATGGCACTGCCATCAGGAAAAACAGTTTGCTCCTGCACTAATCCTTTTCCGAAAGATCTTCGTCCCACAACGGTACCCCTATCCCAATCCTGTACTGCACCAGCAACAATTTCGCTGGCGCTCGCTGAACCTTCATCAATAAGTATAGCTAAACTGCCATTTTCAAAATCGCCTTCACTGGTAGAAAAATGTTTTGTTTTATTTCGTGCACGCCCTTGTGTATAAACAATCAGTTTTTCTGCTGGCAAAAACTCGTCTGACAAGGCAGTAGCCGCATCTAAATACCCTCCGGGGTTACCTCGCAAATCAACAATCATATTTTTTAATCCTTTTGACTTCAGCTTAGCAAATGCTTCTTTGTATTCACTTACTGTAGTTGCAGCAAACCGCGATATTTTTATGTAACCCGTTTCTGCATCAACCATAAAAGCCACGTCAATACTTCTGACAGGAATTTTTCCGCGTGTAATATTAAAAGTGATTGGCTTGCTTACTCCTCTTCTTAAGACGCTTACCTTTACTTTGGTGCCACCGGGTCCGCGCAGTTTTTTAAAAACGTCTTCGTTGGAAATTTTTATGCCTGCAATATTCTTATCGTCAACGGCAATTATTCTGTCCCCTGCTCTTAAGCCAACTGCTTCTGAAGGCCCTCCGCTAATGGTTGTTACTACCATAATGGTGTCGTACTGTATATGAAACTCAATTCCTATACCTTCAAAATTTCCTTCAAGAGGCTCATTTACTGCCTGCACATCTTCAAGCGGTATGTAAGCGCTATGCGGATCGAGATTTTGCAGAAGGTCTTCAATTGATTTGTCAACTAATTTTTTTTCGTTTATGGTATCAACATACTCCTGCTCAATATAGCTAACCACATCGTTTATTTTATTAAATTGGTTGTTGTTTGTTTTAAAAAAAATATTGCGTGATGTAAATTGTGAAGATGTGAGGTAGCTGCCAAGAAAGAAACCGAGCCCTAATACAATAGCAAAAATAATTGGCTGAAAAATTTTGCGCTGTTTACTCTGTTCGTTCATGCTATCAATAACTGCAAGTTATTCAATTTGTTTTTTATACTGAAAAACTTCTACGTTAAACTTTCTTAAAAATTCAACACCTTCATCACTTAAAATTTTTTTGTAGGAAGCATAGGAGTCAACAAACAAAACTTTTTTTATGCCCGATGAAAAGATGACTTTAGCACATGCCAGACATGGTGATAGGGTTACATAAAGCGTTGCGCCCTCCAGCGTAACTTTATTTTTAGAAGCATAAAGGATGGCGTTTTGCTCGGCATGTAATGCTAATGAGCAGCCTCCTTTGCTATCGCGCGGGCAGCCAACTCCGGGAAATTCTTCATCGCAGTTGTGTGTGCCGGCTGGTGGTCCATTGTAACCAAGGGAGACAATACGTGTGTCTTTTGTTATTACAGCACCTACCTGCATTTTAACGCAGTGAGATTTTTTTGCAAGATTAACAGCAAGCTCCATGTAAATATCATCAAAAGATGGTTTGGACATTTTGTAAATCTATTCCTTTAAAAACCATTAAAACAGAAGGTGATTGATCACCTCCTGTATGAGCTTTTGTACCCGAGATCGGGGTCGAACCGATACGATATTGCTATCACTGGTGTTTGAGACCAGCGCGTCTACCAATTCCGCCACCCGGGCATTTTATAGTTGGGTGCTTTGTGTTGGGTGTATAGGAAAATTCTTTTAACCAACATTAAAGGGATGGCGAAAATAAAAAAATTTGATTGCAAAAAGGATGAGTTGTAATTGGCTTATGCAAAGCGGCTATGCCTTTTTATTGCGTATGGCCTGGATTCTTTCTTCGCAAATCTTTAGAATGATTTTACCAGACAGAAACCACCCTATTTTATTGGGTAACAAAAGCAATTGAAGCATGAGCACATCTTTATACAAGAGTTTTATATTTTCTTTCTTAATGATTTTTATTGTTTGCCGCACTGATGATATAAAACACTTTTGGATTTGATGCCGCTCCGTGCTTTTTGAACCCTCATCAATGATAAGTAAAAGGTTATCGAGCAAGGTGTGCATATGGTGTTTGGTTATTACATACTTATACGGTTTGGGAATAATACTTTGTTGTACGGCTTCTATTTCTGTTTCAAATATAATTTGCAGGTCGGTTATTCTACGCGTGTTTATGAGTTGTCGGGTGATGGAGTTTTTGCGATTGTGAATGTGCAAAAGGTTATCGGCTATGAGAATTACTCTCTCTGTACGTAGTAGGTAGCGGAGAAGGTACGGACGGTCTTCGAACCACACTCCTGTAGGGAAAGCAATCTCTTTTGCAATGTTTGTACGATAAAGTTTTGCCCACACTGTGCTGGCTATTACAAACTTATATATGCGTAGAATAACTTGTTGTCCTGAATACTCACCAAAGACTAACTCTTTAATGCCTAAGTTTTGTTGTTGCGTATTGTTGGTGTTAACGAGAGAGAAACGACATACAGCCAATTGGGATTTGGTATCGTTTATGGCAGTATAGCAAGTTTCTATCATTGCGGGCAGAAGCTCGTCATCGGCATCAAGAAAAGTAAGAAACTCACCTTGTGCATGTTTAAGTCCGTGGTTACGGGCAGCGCCTAAGCCTGCATTGGCTATTGAAATTATTTGTGCGCTTGTAAATTTGTTTTCGAAGCTACGTGCAATGCTTAGAGAGTTATCGGTAGAACCATCATCAACTAAAATTACCTGAATGTTTTTGTAGGTTTGGTTAAGTATTGATTGCAGGCAGCGCGCCAAATAGTTTTGCTCATTGTAAAAGCAAACAATTACTGATATTAACGGCTGCTCTTCGTCATTCATACTTAACGGAAAGTATATCAAGCACTATTTGTTTCAACTGATGGTGCAACTGTTTTACATTAGAGGGCATTTGCCATTTGTTATCATTGAAAGAATCGGCAGTAAGGAGTATGCACATAGCCTTAATGTTGTAAAATTGACTGAATGCATAAATGGCTGCACACTCCATATCCACGTGCATTGCGCCTTGTTGCCTGTAATTGTCAATTAAGGATGTGGTTTCGCGGTAAGGCGCATCGGTGCTGCAGCAAACGGTTTCTTTTAATTGAAGCATTTCAATGAGATGATAATGTATAAGGTTAGCGGATTCTTTTATTTTTTGTTGCGGGCTGTAAAAGGCTGCACATCCAACGGATGCTATAGCCTCTTTTACAAAATACGCTTCGCCTGTTTTTACTTCGGGCAATAGGCTACCTGCAAAGCCTGCAAAAATAAAGCTGCGGACACCCAGTGCACGCAACTCTTCCATAAGGCTAACAATAGCCGGGGCACCGTTGCCAAATCCGGTGCTGAGCATGTAATGTTTGTTAAGGCGATAGTGATTTCCTTCTAACCCTTTTAAAACAGGCTTGAGCATTAATTGCGTACGGCTTAAAACATTTTTATGAATAAGAATAGCTGCAGGCGGCAGTTTTTTGAAATTATATAGCCCGCGCTTTCTTTTGCTTTGAGCAATGGCTGATGCGTTAAGCAGTGATGGTTCTTTGTAAAATTCGTTGCCGATGTTGGTAATAATATTCACGTAGTAGTTTAAAGGGGTTGGAGGTTATAATCAGCAGCTAAAATAGTTTTATAAACTATGGCAATACGATAAAAAAAGCTGCCACTACTAAGCAGTGGCAGCTATACAGTGTTTTATAAACTAACGTTACTCTTCGCCCGGCAAGTTACTACCCTTGGTTTGCGAGTAAGGAGTAGTTTGTGGTATAAAGTCGTGCTCGGCACCGGGCTTGCTGTAATCGTAAGCCCAGCGGTGTACGGTAGGAATTTCCCCTGGCCAGTTGCCATGTAAATGTTCAACAGGGGCAGTCCACTCAATGGTATTGCTACCCCATGGGTTTTGCTCACTCTTTTTGCCGTAGAACATTGAGTAGAAGAAGTTGAATGCAAATATTAACTGCGCCACACCGCCAATCATACTCATAACGGTAACCAACTCATTGATGTTTTGCATGTCCATAAAACTTTCGTAAGCGCTGTTGCTGTAGTAACGCCTTGGTACGCCCGCCAATCCTAAAAAGTGCATTGGGAAGAACACACCGTACACGGCAATAACAGTTATCCAGAAGTGGATGTAGCCAAGTGTCTTATTCATCATTCTTCCGAACATGCGTGGGAACCAATGATACACCCCTGCAAACATTCCGAATATGGCTGATGCACCCATTACAATATGGAAGTGAGCAACAACGAAGTATGTATCGTGTATGTTTATGTCAAGGGCAGAATCACCAAGGATGATACCTGTAAGACCGCCACTGATAAAGAAAGATACCAACCCAATGGCAAAACACATGGCGGGTGTTAACTGAATATTGGCTTTCCATAGCGTGGCTATGTAGTTAAATACTTTAACTGCCGATGGTATGGCTATTAACAGCGTGGTGAAGGTGAACACCGCACCAAGGAATGGGTTCATACCCGTCATAAACATGTGGTGACCCCAAACGATAAACGACAGGAACGCAATTACCAACATAGACACCACCATTGCTTTGTAACCAAAAATTGGTTTGCGAGATTGTGTGGCAATAACTTCTGATGCCAACCCTAATGCAGGTAACAATACAATATATACTTCGGGGTGACCGAGGAACCAGAATAAGTGCTGGAACAGGATTGGGCTACCGCCTGAGTTATGCAAAGCTTCTCCGCCAATAAATATATCGGACAAATAAAAACTTGTACCAAAGCTGCGGTCAAATACCAACAGCAGTGCTGCTGCAAATAACACAGGGAAAGATAATACGCCAAGTATAGCCGTAATTAAAAAAGCCCAAATGGTAAGCGGCAATCTCATCATTGACATGCCTTTGGTTCTTAAGTTTATTACTGTAGCTATGTAGTTAATACCACCAAGTAAAGCCGATACTATAAACAACACCATACTTACCAACCACAACGTCATACCCATACCTGAACCCGGCATAGCTTGCGGCAGGGCACTAAGCGGTGGGTAAATTGTCCATCCGCCAGAGGCAGGTCCTGTTTCAATAAATACCGACCACATCATTACCGAACAAGAAGCAAAGAAGAACCAGAAGGAAAGCATGTTGAGGAAACCCGAAGCCATATCCCGCGCTCCCACCTGAAACGGTATTAGCAAATTACTAAACGTTCCGCTCAATCCGCCTGTCAATACAAAGAATACCATGATGGTACCGTGTATGGTTACAAGCGCCAGATAAAAACCCGGATCAAGTTTTCCGTCCTTACCCCATGAGCCTATAATGTTTTCAAGCCACGGAAACTTTTGCCCATCGTAGCCAAGTTGCAAACGGAATATCAAACTCATACCCATTGCAACAAATGCCATTACAATGGCTGTTACCAAAAACTGCTTTGATATCATTTTATGATCCTGGCTAAATATGTATTTAGTCCAGAATGTGTCATGATGTTCGTGGTGATGATCGTCATGGGCATGATCGTGCTCATGCGCCTTTGCGTGCTGTACCTGACCGTGATTAACTTCCATTTTAAATTATTTTTCTTATGCTAAATTAAATCGTACATTATTATATTACAAAATGATTTGCCGCAGCTTAAAGGTTTGCTGTCGGTTGAACATTTGTTGAAGCTGCATCAGCCACCTTTACTTCGGCAGCATTTGCAGTGGGTATTTCAGATGCTTTCTTTTGTGTCTTTAACCATGCGGCAAACTCTTCGGGGGTCTCCACTACTATTTTCATCTTCATGGTATAGTGTGCATTGCCACAAATTTTGTTACATAACAACACGTAGTCAAAATCAGGCTTGTTTAACTTCTTACGCATTTCTGCAGTGGTAATGGTGGGCGTAAAGTTAAAGTGGGTATTCATGCCGGGCACCATATTCATTTGCGCTCTAAAGTGAGGCATGTATGCGCCATGCAGCACATCGCGTGCGTTAAAGGTAAAGTTAATGGATGTGCCTACGGGCAATCGCATTTCGTTACCTGTGGTTATAATATCATCTTTGGTAGCCTTGTCATCTAAGTTCAGACCTAATGCGTTTTCATCGTTTATCAATCTGAAGTTTGATTTGCCAAGCGTATTGTCTTCGCCACTGTAGCGGGCAATAAATGCAAACTGGTAACCATACACCTGCATGTTCATTCCCTTTTTCTCAGTCATTAAAATATCGTTCCATTGCTTTAAGCCAGTAACAATAAGTACTGTTAATACAATGGCAGGCACAACAGTCCAAATCAATTCAAGCTTATGATTTTCGGGGTAGAAGTAAGCTCTGCGTGAGTGGTTGTGGCGGTACTTATGGGCAAACCAGAATAAAACAATTTGTGTAATAAAGAACACGATGGCAATGATGGCGAAGTTGACATTTAATAAGTTGTCTAATCCGGGACCATGTTCAGAAGCAGCTTCGGGCAGCATGTATTGGCTGTAACGCAAAGTCATGTAAACCATTAAGCCCAGGCCGGCAACCATAAATATGATAAAGCCAATACCGTTGTAGGTATTGTGTTTTATCTGTGTGTCGTCATTATCTTCTTTGGTAATTTCAGAAGCAAGGTTAACAACTGTCATTAGTCGTGCTAATACTACAACCAATAAAATTGTGGCTACTATCCAGAGAAACGTCATTGTCAGAGATTATAAGTGATGAGTGATGAATTATTATTTTGTGGAGATTTGATTGCTTGAGATTGATTAAAGAGCGTGGTGCATGCTTTCTTCGAGCATTGGGTGTTTTTGCGGAAGCAATGATGCTTTGGCAAGTGAGCTTAAGTGAATAAAGATAAACACTCCCATAAAGCCAAGTGTGGTTCCTATTTCGAGCAAGCCTATGTGCCAGTGACTGTGCATAATGCCGGGCATTATCATTACAAACGTATCTATCCAGTGACCTATAAATATGATGCAGCCTACAAACAACAACAGGTTCAATCTTCTCTTTGCATCGCGGGTCATAAATATTAAGAAGGGGCAAATAAAGTTGATAAAGAAGTTAGCCCAGAATATGGTGCGGTAATCGTCAAAGCGTTCCATAAAGTAGGTAACCTCTTCGGGGATATTGGCATACCAAATAAGCATAAACTGTGCAAACCACAGGTAGGTCCAAAAGATGGAGAAGGCAAACATAAACTTGCCTACATCGTGCATGTGGCTTTCGTTAATGTGCTGCATGTATCCGTTCTTTCTTAAGTAAACTAATGTAAGTGCTACTACGCTAAGGCTGCTTACAAATATGCCTGCAAAGGTGTACCATCCAAAAAGGGTGCTGAACCAATGTGCATCTATGCTCATTACAAAATCCCAAGCTGAGGTAGATGATGTTACAGCAAACAGTACTAAAAAGGTAATGCCATACTTACGGCTTTTGCGGTGGTGCTCTAAGCCGCCATGCTGGTCTTCAAGCAGCGCTTCTTTACGCAACAATCTTGCAAAGCCATACCATATAATAAAGTAGGCAACCATTCTGATAACAAAGAAGGGCACATTAAGGTAAGCGGATTTGCCTGCAAGTATGTGGTCGTAATCGGGGTTAGGCTGTCCGTTGGGTAATGTTTCAATATAAAACTCGGGGTGCATCCAGTGCCATATATGCGAGCCATGTGCAAAGAATATGATAAGCATAACCACGCCCGGGAACCAAAGATACTGGCTCATGGCTTGTGGTATGCGTATTACTGCCACACTCCAGCCTACTTCGGCAGCGTATTGCACACTGTACCAGAACAAGCCGCCCAATGCAATGCCCATAAAGTAAAAGTTGGCGTGCATGATGTTTGCCCAGGTTTGGTGGTAGCCTGTTGCAAAGCTTATTCCAAGAGCAACTACCCCAATAACCATAAGCGCTATTGAAAGTGTTTTGGCTTTTCCTTCAAATTTATATTGTAAATGGTCTTGCATATTCTTACTTGGTAAAATAAATAGCGTTTATTAGTTGGTTTTAGTTGAATCGGTTGCAGCAGGTGTGGTTGCGGCTGCGGCAGGAGCAGCAGCGGCTAAGGCATCGTCCTGCAATTTGTTAATGTATAGTATAATCTTCCAGCGTTCTTCCTGTGTTACTTGTGGTGCATGAGGTCCCATTAAGTTCTTGCCATGTGTAATAGAGAAAAACATTTTGCCGTCCGGAAGGTCTTTGATAGCATCGCTGGTATAAGAGGGCACCGGAAAAGGACCACCGCCTTTTGAGGTAATGTTAAGGCTTCCTTTTCCATCCCCTTTTTCGCCATGGCAGTGCTGGCACATGTTGGTAAAAAGCCTTTGTCCTTCCAAAAGGTTTTCGGGGGTGGCTGCTAAAGGATTTTTTAACTCGGCACCGGCAAGTTCGTAAGCCTCCGGTGTGTTTGGGTAGTTAAACAGCATCATTTGGCTGCGGCTAACAGTACCTGCAACGGGGGGCAGAGCCGAAACGCTATCGCCTGTAAGGGGCGATGCTTCATAGGCTGTGTATGCCGGTGAGCGGTACATGTCGGGCATAAACTCGTAGCCCGGTTTTTTATTGTCATGGCACGATGTAACCAAAATTGTTACGGATGCCAGTGTGGTAATTGCTTTTGCTAAGTTCTTTTTCATCAGTATGAATAAGTCTGATTCGGGTTATTCTTTTATTTCTACTGCTCCGGTTTCTTTTAAGGCTGATTTCATTGCAGCAGCATTTTCTTCTTTGCCTTCTATGGTCAATACAAAATGGTCATCGGCCTGGCGGTGATGTATTACGTGTGGCTCTACTCCTGGCAATAGTTTGCTGCGCAGGTAAAACGTAATTACCATGCCATGTGCCGCGCAAAGCACTGTAAACTCAAAGGTAACAGGTATAAATGCAGGCATGTTTTTAAACAATGCAAACGATGGCTTTCCGCCAATGTCCATAGGCCAATCCCAAATGTTCATGTACCACATCATTAGCAATGCAAGGCAGGTGCCTGTGGCTCCGTAAAGGAAACAGGCAATGGATATGCGTGTGCGCTCTAACCCCAACGCCTGGTCTAAGCCGTGTATGGGAAAAGGGCTAATGGCATCTACACATTTAATGCCTTTGCCTTTTAGGTTGCCTATGGCTTTCAATAAAATTTCTTCGTCATTATAAATGCCGTAAACGGTTTTTTTAGTGGCTGCCATGGTGCCCTCCTTTCTTGGCTTGCGAGCTTGATGATTTGATAATTGTCTTTAATTCACTCATTGCTATAACAGGGAAAAAGCGTGCGAATAATAAGAAGCAGGTAAAGAATAAACCAAGTGAGCCTATGAATATGCCCATTTCTACCCATGTGGGAGAATACATGGTCCAAGATGATGGTACGTAATCGCGGTGAAGAGATGTAACGATAATTACAAAGCGCTCGAACCACATTCCTATATTAACGATAATGGATAAGAAGAAGGTGGCGAAAAGATTGGTACGCAGCTTGGCGCTCCAGAATAATTGTGGGGAGATAACGTTACACGTCATCATACTCCAGTACGCCCACCAGTAAGGACCGGTAGCGCGGTTTATAAATGCATACTGCTCGTACTCTACTCCGCTATACCATGCTATAAAAAATTCGGTAAGGTATGCCACACCTACAATGGAACCGGTAAGTAATATAATACGGTTCATCATGTCTATATGGTACATGGTAATGTAGTTCTCAAGGTTTAAAACTTTGCGGGTAATGATAAGCAGTGTTTGCACCATGGCAAAGCCTGAGAAGATGGCGCCTGCCACAAAGTATGGCGGGAAGATGGTAGTATGCCAGCCCGGTATAACGGAGGTGGCAAAGTCCATAGATACCACCGAGTGAACCGATAATACAAGCGGTGTGCTTATGCCGGCAAGTACCAACGATACTTCCTCGAAACGTTGCCAGTTTTTGGCAGTGCCCACCCAGCCAAAGCTAAGTATGGTGTACCAAAACTTGCGGGCTTTTGTTTTAGCGCGGTCGCGTACTACTGCAAAGTCAGGTATTAAACCCGTGTACCAGAATACAAGTGATACAGAGAAGTAGGTAGATATGGCAAATACATCCCATACCAAAGGCGAGTTAAAGTTTACCCACAACGAACCAAACTGGTTGGCTAAAGGCAATGGCCAGTATGCCACCCATGGTCTTCCCATGTGAGATACAATAAATGATGCTGCGCATATTACAGCAAATATGGTCATGGCTTCGGCAGAGCGGTTAATGCTCAGTCTCCACTTTTGGCGGAACAATAAAAGGATGGCGGAGATAAGCGTGCCTGCGTGACCTATACCCACCCACCATACAAAGTTGGTAATGTCCCATGCCCAACCTACTGTTTTATTTAATCCCCAAACCCCAAGTCCGGTTCCTACGGTGTAGCCCACCACTATTATCCACCACAAAAATGCTGCTGCAGATACAATAAATGCTATCCACCACCACTTGTTGGGTTTTGATTCTATAGGACGGCACACATCCTCTGTGATGTCGTGATAGGTACGATCACCTTCTATGAGTGTGGGTCTTAATGCTGATTCTACGTGAGACATATTTTATTTAAAAAGTATTTAATGTATAGTATGTGTTTCTTAACTTTTATGATTGGTAATGAATATTGGTAAAAAGATGGAATACAAACCGAAGCCTTTACTGCCCATCCTTGCTTGGCATGACACTGCCGGAGAGTCTTTACTGCCCATTCTTGCTTGGCATGACATAGTTGGAGAGCCTTTACTGCACATCCTTGCTTGGCATGACATAGTTGGAGAGCCTTTATTGCACATCCTTGCTTGGCATGACATAGTTGGGGAGCCTTTACTGCATATCCTTGCTTGGCATGACATAGTTGGGGAGACTTTACTCCACATCCTTGCTTGGCTTTCGGTTAAAATGGCAGTATAGCTGTTTGCACTTACCTGCCTTTAAACCAAAGGGCTTACTTTATTCAACTTCTTTTTAAAGAAGTTAAACACAGTTTGCATTTTAATAAGTGAAAGAACGGGGTACTCTTATTATATTATTTCCTGTTAATGATGGGCAGCTTTTGGCTTTCCTTCGGCAGGAGCATTTACAACCTTTGTTAAATAGTTTACTGATGGGCGCGCGCCTACCTCGTCTAACAAATGATACATGCGCTCATCTTTACTTTGCTTGCTCAAAGCGCTATTGGCATCGTTATAATCGCCAAAGGTAATGGCATTGGTTGGGCAGGTTTGCTGGCATGCGGTTTTAATTTCGCCATCCATTGGTCTGCGGCTTTGCTTCTTTGCTTCAAGCTTGCCGTACTGTATGCGTTGTACACACATAGAGCATTTTTCCATTACACCTCTTGATCGTACAGTTACATCTGGGTTCAGTACCATCTTGCCCAGGCTGTCATTCATGTTAAACGGAAACTGTTCGTTATCCGAATACTTAAACCAGTTAAAGCGTCTTACTTTATAAGGGCAGTTATTGGCACAATACCTTGTACCCACGCAACGGTTATAAGCCATCATGTTTAAACCTTCACTGCTATGAGTGGTGGCTACCACAGGGCAAACTGTTTCGCATGGCGCATGGCTACAGTGCTGGCACATTACGGGCTGAAACACCACCTTTGGATTTTCGGCAGGTTCTTCCATCAAACCATACATATCTAATTTGCCAATGCCTTTTTCGTGTGCCGTTTCTTTATCCATGTCACTGGTGTAGTATCTGTCAATACGTATCCAGTGCATTTCGCGTGCGCGCATAATTTCGTCCTTACCTACCACGGGCACATTGTTTTCGGCATTGCATGCAACCACGCACGAACCGCAGCCTATGCATGAGTTTAAGTCAATGCTCATTCCCCAAAAGTGGTTAGGCTTTTCGTGTCCGGGTAGTTCTTCAGTTGCCCAAAGGTTAACGTCCGAAGGTTTCATTTTACCTTTATGCGTGGCAAGCATGTGTATATGGTTGCCGGCAGTAGGGTCGTGTTTATATTCGTCAAGAGTAGTTTCTTTTACAATGGCACGTCCCATCATGGTATGGTGGGTTTGGGTTGATGCCAGTGCATACTCCTCTACAGTTTTGTTAACCGTAGCGCCCACAGCATAAGAAACCACTGCCCCATCCATCATACTTAAAAACGGATAAGCATTAGCTCCTACTCCATTGGCAGCAGTACCGGCAGCGGTTCTGCCATAACCCATAGCAATAGCAAGGGTATTATCTGCCTGGCCGGGTTGCAGGCAAACAGGAGCTTTTACTGATGCACTGCCTGCTTTTACCTCTATCACGTCACCCTGCTTCCAGCCTTTCTCTTTTGCAAACTTTGGCGATACGGCAAAGTAATTATCCCAACATACTTTAGAGATTGGGTCGGGCAATTCCTGTAACCACGGGTTGTTTGCCTGGTTGCCGTTTCCTAATCCTGTTTTTTCGTAAACCACCACCTCATCGCCTCCTTGCTTGCGCGCGGCTATTTTAGCAGCGGCATCGTTTACATTACCGGTAAATGCCATTGCAGCGGCATCTTCACCGGCATAATTATATACGCCATCCTGCAAAATTTTAAACCAATCCTGCTCGGTAGCACCCGATGCAACGTTGGCTTTCCAGTTGGCTTTTATGTATTCGTGATAATCGGTAACAGGAGCATCTATCCAGCTTAGCATTACTTCCTGCGCCTGTTTGGTATCAAATAAATTTTTGATGGCTGGTTGCTGTAAAGAAAAAACTCCTTTTACCGGCTCTGCATCATTCCACGATTCAAGGTAGTGCGAATCGGGTAATATATAATCGCATTTGGCTGCGGTTTCGTCCTCCCTGTCGGCAAACGAAATCTTTAAATCAACCTTTGCAAGTGCAGCATCAAATGCCCCGGCATCGGGGTATGTGTAAGACGGGTTGCTGTTGTAGAAAATAACGGCACCTACTTCTCCTGCATTCATTTCAGCTACCAAAGCAGCCATTTCCTCATCATTACCCTGGCGTATGTTGCTGTGTTTATTCAAGTCAATGGTAGAGCCATAACTGCCCAAAGCATTGTTAATGGCATTGCATATCAACTGGTCGTTTACATCATTGCTTCCGCACACAACCACTGCCTTGCCTCTGGCATTCATCAACTCGTTGGAGGCTGCTGTTAAAGCTGCATCTTGTGTAGTGGCAGGTGCGCTTAATGAGCCTCCTGCAATCTTATTATATAAAGCAACCAAAGCAGCACCATACTGGCTGGCTTTAAGTTTGTAACGATTATCGGCATTACTGCCTGTAAGCGAAAGATTGGCTTCAAAGTGAATATGGCGGCTCATGGTTTTTTTACCATTAAGCTTACGGTTTTGTACGTATTGCTTTGCGTACTCAACCGGAGAAAGCCAGTTGCCAATAAAGTCGGCTCCAATGCTCACAATTACATCGGCATTTTCAAAGTGATAAGTAGGGATGGCAGCTTTACCAAAACTAAGCTGGTTGGCTTTTATCATTCCATAAGCCGAAACCGCATCGTAACTAATATGTTTGGTAGTAGGAAACTTTGCAGCCACTTCGGCTATAACCTTTTTGGTTGATGGGCTAATAATGGTTGAAGAAACTACACGTATCTTTTTGCCCGAAGCGGCTATAGCCGTAAGCTGTTCTTTAATGTTTTTGTTGCAGTCAGCCCAGTTATTAGCTCCTTTTTTTGATTTAGGTCCCTTAAGTTTGGTGTTATCGTATAGTGAAAGTACCGAAGCCTGCACGCGTGCATTGCTGCCGCCTTTGGTAATGGGTGATAATTCATTGCCTTCTATCTTAACCGGACGACCTTCGCGTGTTTTTACCAATATGCTGCAATAATCGTGTCCGTCAAAAAAAGTAGATGCGTAGTAGTTAGGAATACCGGGGGTAATATCCTCGGGCTTTACAAGATATGGAATAGATTTTTTAACCGGAGCCTCACAAGCCGCAAGCGATGCCGCAGCCACACCAAATCCTAAAAACTTTAAAAAATCTCTGCGTGGAGTTGCATCTGGGTTATCGGCTTTCTTGCCAAGAGCCTCATCAACCGGAATGTGCTCAAAAAACTCGTTATTCTTTAAGCGTACAAACTCAGCATCATTTCTCAACTCCTCTACGCCCTTCCAATATTTCTTTTCCATACTTTAAATTAGTTATTCTTTATGTGGTGATGTGGTAATTGGTTGATTAAGGATTATGTATTGAATTAGTTGCTTCTGCCCGATTACCTTGGTTTATTTAATAACCTATTTACTATCTATTAATAATGACAACGTGCACACTCAAGTCCGCCAATTTTATCAACTGTAAGTTTGGCTTCGTTACCATACTTTGCCGCCAGCTTTTTGTGAAACTCGGTGTAGTATCCATTGTCTTTCATACCCGGAACTTCTGTGGTACGGTGGCAATCAATACACCATCCCATTGTAAGCGGTGCAAACTGTTTCATTTCATCATAGCCATACTCCTCAACAGGTCCGTGGCATGTTTGGCAAGCTATTTTACCAACTGTTACGTGCTGTGCATGGTTAAAGTAAGCCAAGTCGGGCAGGTTATGGATTTTTGTCCATTGTATAGGCTTTGTGTTTTTGCCATACTCTGTTCCGTTCCAGTCTAATGCTGCATAAATCTTTTTGATTTCGGCATCGCCATACTTAGGTCCTTCTTTAATGTAGTTGTGGCAATTCATACAAAGGTTTGCCGAAGGTATGCCTGCATGGCGGCTTTTCTCTGCCCCACTATGGCAATATACGCAGGCAATTTTATCTTCTCCTGCATGTATTTTATGCGAAAACTTTATAGGCTGCTCAGGCTGATAGTCTTGTGCTATACCAATATCGGCAAGCGCATACCATCCTTTGTAACTGCCCACTACAAATCCTATTAATAATATTGCTGCTATAAGTTTCTTATTGCTGCGTATCCAGTTCTTTCTTGCCTCGGCACCTTCTAACACTACCGGATGCGGTATCCCTTCCTTCTCGCGCATGGCATGTTGCAGTCCGGCTTTCACTCTGCCAAGTGCCATTGCAATTAATGCTAAAACTAAAATTACAGTGATAAGCGTCCAGGGTGATGTTCCTTTATTTTCAGTAACAGCAACATCACCTCCAATGGGTCCAACAGGTCCTTTTGGTGCCTTTGAGCCTTCTACTTTAATATACGCTAAGATTGCCTTTACCTCGTCATCAGTAACTGATTGCGCAGGCATTACCACTTTTTTCCAGTCATTAAAAAGTTTAACAGCAGCGGGGTCACCAGCTTTAACAAGCGCTTGCGAGTTTTTAGTCCACTTAATAAGCCACTCTTCGCTGTGTCTTTTGTCGACATCTTTTAATGCCGGACCAATAACAACATCATTAATAGCATGACATTGTGTACACTTATCTTTAAAAAGCGCAGCGCCATCGGGCTGTGCAAATACCGTATTAACTAAAAAAAGACTTAAAAATAATAGTACTAAATAACTCTTTGCAGAAGACAGGCTTTCAAAAACTTTTCCAAGCATAGTGGTTGCGTTATTGTTAATGTGATGACGTTAAAAATGCAATCTTTTGGTAAAATCTCGTTTTAACGCGCGCAAATATAACAGTAACTAATTTGGATTCACAAATTATTCAGCATTAAAATTGAACAATGTTTTACTACCTAAACTAAATACCATTGTGGATTGAAAAACACTGTATTACAGCCTCATAAAAATGTATTACTTAAAAGCTACTTCACCTTTGATGTAAAATCATTGGCAAGACCTGAATAATCTTTCAAGTCCATTTTTACAGAGCCTACTAAAATTTCTGCTTCCGCTCTTACCACAACTTTGTTTTCATCATCACTAACCCAAATGGTCATGTCATCGGCATCCTTAAAAACTCGACCTACTAAAAGTTGTGGATGAAACTTAAGGCAATTAAAAGTTCCGGCTTTAGTTTTTATTTTCTCTCTGCCTACAAATTTTAGTTTCATTGGAATAATTTCATCATCAAAATAAGCATCAAAAGCAAACAAGTCACCTGGTTTGGCATTGCTGTAATCAAGCGTGCGAGCAAAGTAATATGACGATACAAGGTCTTGTACATTTTCTGGCGTAGCAACGGTTGCCTTTTCGCTCGTAGCAGTTTTTTTTGCATGATTAAAACTTACGTTCTGAATTTTTTTGTAGGTGCCTTCTTCAATATTTCTCAAAAACAGCCATGGCACCAACGCCTGGTTATCTAAAAAACTCTCATAGCGATCTCGCACTTTAAAAAACCAATCAAATGCACCAACTGATTTGCCTGTACCGACAATGTGATAGCAAAAACGCGAGCCAATGGGTTTTAAATCATTTTTAATTTCAAGGCGGGCAATACCGGCATCCATAAAACCGTAGTGCACACGATATTCTAAAACTTCACCGGCTTTAAATGCTTTGTTCTCAACTGTTCGCATTGCATCACCTTGTCCGGCAACTACTGAGTAAACCAAAGAAAGGAATGTGAGTGTAAAAAATAATTTTTTCATTGTGCCCATGCCCATTTCAATTTACATACCAGCTATGCTTGGGGGCTTTGTTCTTCATTTGAAGCCGGCTTTTCATTCACATTTATTTCACCGTTTTCATTCACGGTAAGATTTTCCTCTTCCAAAATATTCAATTCAGCAGGCATGCCAATTTCATTGTCACTTAGTTGCACGTCCTTTAATTTTGGCAGATCTCTTGCACTCTTTAAGCCAAAATGATCTAAGAAGGTTTTGCTGATGCCGTACAAAATCGGTTTGCCCGGGCCATCGCCTTTGCCGGTGATTACAATCAAATCTTTTTCTAAAAGTTTTTGAATGGAATAATCGCAGTTAACACCACGTATGTTTTCAATCTCAGGTTTAGAGATGGGTTGCTTGTAAGAAATAATGGCAAGAGTTTCGAGTGCTGCTGTTGTCAATCTTTTTTTAGAATTGATTTGCAGCAAAGTATTTACAACTGCATAATAATTTTTCTTGCTCAGGAATTTAAATCCTCCGGCAATTTCTGCCAGTTCAAAAGCAAAATCATCATTTGCATATTTTTCGGTAAGCGAATTTATTTCGTTGCGTATTTCCACCTCGCTAAACTCTTCGCCATACACTGCTTTTAATGCAGTTTGAATATCTTTAGTAGTTACACTTTGCTCAGCGGTAAATATGAGCGCTTCTATATTTTGTTTTAAATTATCCATTCTTATAAATTCTTAAAATGACTTAGAAAATCCTAATTTTAACAGGAGGGAATTTGTCTTAACATTAATGTTAGGCCCATTGTTATTATCCCATACTTGAGCAAGACCGAGGTTCTCGGAAAAGGAAACCGACATCCCGTATTCTTTACCGATTGGAATTAACAGCCCCAAACCGACAGAAACCCCATAATCAAGTGGCGCATAAATCTCTTTCATATCTATTTTGTTTTCCCCATAAGGATTGGATGGATATAATTGTTTAGCGCTCATCAAAAAACCTATAAACGCACCAACCTCACCAAACACCTTTGTACTTCCCTTTGAGGTCAGCCTGAATTTTAAAGGAATTGATAAGTAATTTGCAATAAATTTTCTCTTTATATCTCCTATAATATTGCCATCAACATCTGTAAGAACCAATGAATTAGAATTTCCTTTTCCGTCAAAACCAATTCCCGAAATCAAGGAGGTATTATCTGAAAAATGAAACTGGTATTCAATACCACCAGAAACTCTTATTAGGATTTGCCTTTCTTCTCGCAAAAAATCTTCCCCTGTTAATGAGACAATTGCGGGTCCTAGATAAGCACCAATTGTTGATTTAGAATCCTGACAAAAACAAGAACCCGAAATAAATACAACAAGTAAAGAGGCAATAATTTTTTTCATAATAAATTTTCCATTTAACAAACTATATTTACAATTCTTCCTGGTACTACTATTACTTTTTTAGGAGAAGTCCCGTTCAAATACTTTTGTAACTCAACACTCTTCATAACTTCTGTTTCCACTTCTTCCTTCGTTTTTGATAACTCAATGTTAATTTTAAACCGTGTTTTGCCATTTACCGAAACAGGGTATTCAAACGAATCTTCGGTTAAATACTCCTCATTAACTTTTGGGAATGGTGCAGTGGATATGCTTGTGGTATGTCCAAACTTGCTCCATAATTCTTCTGCGATGTGAGGCGCATAAGGAGAAATTAAAATACAAAGCGGCTCTAAAATTTTGCGCTTGTTGCATTTTAAATCGGCAAGTTCGTTTACACAAATCATAAATGAACTAACGGATGTATTAAACGAAAAACGGTCAATATCTTCTGTTACTTTTTTTATGGTTTTGTGTAGTGATTTGAGTTCAACGCGTGTTGGCTCATCATTGCTGATGGTAAATACATTATTCTGATGAAACAATCTCCAGAACTTTCTTAAAAAATTTGAAACACCACTAATGCCATTTGTGTTCCATGGTTTGCTTTGTTCTAACGGACCAAGAAACATTTCGTACAAACGCAAACAATCTGCTCCATGTTTTTCTATAATGTCATCAGGTGTTACAACATTATATTTAGACTTTGACATCTTTTCGACTTCCGGCTTAGTGAGAAAATTAAAATTGCCGTTGATTTGGTTTCCATTGAAGTCATACCAATGCCCCTTATGCCAATAACTGGTTGGACAAATAAAAAATCCATTCTTATCTTCAATATCATTCTTTGAAGAAACATACTCTGAAATATTTAAAACATTATTCTCAACAAGATTCACATCAATATGAACTGAAGTAAGGAAAGGGTAATCTTCTGGTAAGAAATCAGAACTTAAATAATAATTGGAGTGCGTTCCAACCGAAGGAAATTTAATTAAAACTTGTTGGTTCCTTATTTTATAACTCCATTCTAATTCAAAATTTGCTCTCCTTGCTCCCATTTCCTTAATAGCTAATTGTGATGTGCCCTGTATCATCCCCTGATTAATCAATTTCTTTGCAGGTTCAATTACCGGTATGTAACCAAGGTCGTGTAAAAATTTTGTCCAGAAGCGCACATACAATAAATGTCCGGTTGCATGTTCGCTACCACCAATGTATAAGTCAACATTTTTCCAATAGTTTGCTGCTTCCTTGCTTACAAATTCGTTTTTATTATTCGCATCCATATAGCGCAAATAATACCAGCTACTGCCAGCCCAGCCGGGCATGGTGGTGGTTTCTAAAGGATAAGCCCCACCTAAATCCTCCCCGTTGGGGAGGACTTTGCTGTCTGCTACAACTTTACTATCAAGTTCTTCTTTAATTTTTTGCTGAACGCTTTTAGGGTCATTTAAAACTTCTTCATTGGTATATCTTATCACACTAAAGCCCTTCAGATTTATCATCATGGTTCGGGCAGCATCTTCGTCTTTTTGCTGCTGATGATAACCACCATCAACTTCTATCACCACCTTTTTTTCAAGACAAACAAAGTCAGCAATAAACGTATCAACTATATGTTGCCTTCTTATTTTGTAACCTGTCTGTTCGTCCTTTAGATATTCCCAAAGTTTTTCTTCAGCCTTGGTAGGATTCTTTCTTTTATCGCGTGCATGATCTTTTATTTCTCCATACACCAATTTATCGGCTGTTTGAAATGCAGGGATTTTTGAATCAGCAGGCTGGGAAAGTCCTCCCCCACGGGGAGGATTTAGGTGGGGCGTGTAAGTCCAATTGTTCGCGCGAGCCAATGGTGGCTCTCCTGTTTCGGTTGGCAAATATTTATCTACTTCGGGCAATACCAATGGCAAATCCTTCTCCTCTATTGTACAAGGAATACCGTCTTTATAATAAACTGGAATAGGCTCTCCCCAGTAACGTTGTCTTCCAAAGATGGCATCGCGCAGGCGGTAGTTTGTTTTGCCTTTTCCTAAGTTTTTCTTTTCAATTTCTTCAATACATTTTTTAATGGCTGCTTTTACCTCCAGTCCGTTTAAAAAATCAGAGTTCACACACTTGCCTTCTTTGTCATCATAAGATTGGTTTTCAAAGTCCCAATCAACATCTGGAAGTATAACTACCGGTCTTTCCAAATCAAAATGTTTTGCAAAAGCAAAATCGCGTGAGTCGTGTGCAGGCACCCCCATTACCGCTCCTGTGCCATAGCCGGCAAGCACATACTCGCCTATCCAAACCGGAATTTCTTTTTGTGTAAAAGGGTGAACGACATAAGCACCGGTAAACTGTCCCGTAATTTTTTTGACATCAGCCATGCGTTCGCGCTCGCTGCGGTTTTTGGCATAGTCAACATATTTTGCAACGGCATTCTTATGTGATGCTGGTGTAATTTTTTCTATCAGCTCATGCTCGGGTGCCAACGTTACAAATGAAACGCCAAAGGCCGTATCGGGGCGGGTGGTGAAAACTTCAATAGAAGCCCCACCTAAATCCTCCCCATAAGGGAGGACTTTGCTGTGTACTAACTCAAATCGCAAACTTGTTCCTTCACTCTTCCCAATCCAGTTGCGTTGTGCTTCTCTAATTGATTCGCTCCAGTCAATTCCATCAAGGTCATTGAGCAACCTGTCGGCATAAGCAGTAATGCGCAAACTCCATTGTGGCATTAATTTTCGCTCTACAGGATAACCTCCACGCTCACTCACTCCATCCTTTACTTCTTCATTAGCTAACACAGTTCCAAGTTGCGGGCACCAGTTTACCCATGCTTCGCTTAAGTAGGCAAGACGGTATTCCATCAACAAGTCTGACTTTTCTTTTTCTGATAAAGAAGAAAAATTTTTGAGTTGAGGAATTAACGTATCAATTGATTCTGCTTTATTGATTTTTGGATTATACCACGAATTAAAAAGTTTGATAAAAATCCATTGTGTCCATTTGTAATAGTCAGGGTCGGAGGTTCGCACTTCCCTATCCCAGTCGAAACTGAAACCAATTTTATCTAACTGCTCGCGGTAACGTGCAATATTTTTTTCGGTAGTAACTGCAGGATGTTGACCTGTTTGAATAGCATATTGTTCTGCAGGTAATCCAAAAGAATCGTAACCCATTGGGTGCAACACATTAAATCCCTGGTGGCGTTTGTAACGTGCAACAATATCACTTGCTATATAACCCAACGGATGCCCTACGTGCAAACCTGCACCACTTGGGTAAGGAAACATATCGAGCACATAATATTTTTCTTTAGAGGAATTATTATCTGCGGCAAAGGTTTTTTTGTCAGACCATAATTTGTCTTTCCCCGCCCATCGGCTCTGCCATTTTTTTTCTATCTCACCAAAATTGTATTCCATTACTGTATGAAAAATTGAGTTGCGAATGTATGTGTTTATGCTCTGTAATTAGCCTCGTTTTATTAACAAACTGATACAGTTTTTAATATGATAACAAATAAAAATGCCGCTTTAAATAAGCGGCATTTTAAGTATGTTAAGTTTGTTTATTATCTACTTAAAATAATACGCCTTGTTAATTCTGCCGTTGATGATTTTAGCTTTACAATGTAAATTCCATCGGGTAAATCAGATAAATTAATTGGAGTTAAAGATGAAACTGATTTAAAATTAGCTCTTTTCAACTCTTTACCTAATAAGTTAGAAACCGAAACAACTACATTGTTTAATGCAATGCTGCTTGAGTTAATGTAAATTGTTCCTTTTGAAATAGTGGGGTTAATGCTTACCAAATCGGCACTTGCAACATTTGAGGTTGCTAATGGTCCATCTGCAATAACAATATCATCTAAACCAACATTGTAACCAGATGAGTCCTTTACATATTCAAATTTAACCTGGATATCAGCGGAGGTAAGCGGCACATAATAAATTGAAGCAGTAGAAGGTACGGGGTTATAAACCTGAACAGGGTTCCAAGTAGTACCATTGGTTGTGCTGTAAACAGTAAACGGATTGGGCTTAATAGTCCCATTACCTTTCATGTAAAAACGAACTTGTGTTGCATTGGCAAAAGTTGGTGATATAACAGCAGCGCCTGTAATATTAAATTTATATGCCGGGCAACTTGCTCCGCAAAAACCTGAAGTACTGTAAAAAGTAAGTGTTGGTCCGGTAGTAGAATCGTTGTTTGTAACAGTCCAACCTGGAGCAACACTAGTAGCTAATCCGTTATATCCTGTAAAATCGTATTGCGCTAAAATGTTTTGTGCATTAACATTAATTGTAAAAACTGCCGAGGCAATAAGTAGTAAAAATTTCTTCATTGTAATATTGGCTTTAAGTGCGATAAAAGTAAATATTTTTTTTGAGTGTTTGATTTTAGAGAATTGTTTAACCATTCGGTAACAATTGATTTTGTTATTTATTATTGAAGTTACTCATAGTAAAATTGATGCCAATTGCAGCAAAACTCTTAATGAGCTCGCAGGTTTGATTAATTCTCTCGGGCAAAATCCTAGTTTCTTCATCTGTCCAGTCGCTTAATACATAATCAACCTGTTTGCCTTTTAAAAAATCGTTCCCTATTCCAAAACGTGCGCGTGCATATTGGTTACTATTTAAAACCTCAGCAATATTTTTTAATCCGTTGTGCCCGCCATCATTTCCTTTAGCTCTTAAACGAATTGTTCCAAATGGTAAAGCCAAATCATCGGTAACTACCAATAAATTCAGCAGTGAAATTTTTTCTTCCTGCATCCAATAGTTAACTGCCTTGCCACTCAGGTTCATATAAGTGGTTGGTTTTATAAGCAGCAGTGTTTTGCCTTTATGTTTTGCTTCAGCCATAGAGGCAAATCTGCCAGAACTAAATTTTGCATCTAACTGTTTTGCCAACTCATCTAAAACCAAAAAGCCAATATTATGACGAGTGTTCAAATACTCATCACCAATATTTCCTAAGCCGGCAATTAAAAATTTCATAAACTGATTAAAGCAGATAATTTTTTAAAAAAGCAAGGCTGAATCCGCAATTGAATTCAGCCTTGTTTTATTTCTGACAGACAAAATTATTTTTTCTTGTCGGCTGGTTTTGCAGCAGGAGCGGCAGCAGCGGCAGGTGCAGCAGCAGCGGCAGGTGCAGCAGCAGCGGCAGGTGCTTCTTCAACCACATTACGCGTTAAGCGAACAGCAACAATAATATTGTTTGGCGATTCCATAAACGTAACTCCATCCATTTTTAAGTTACCGATTTTTACTGCACCACCAATTTGTAAAGGTGTAACATCTATCTCTACATAATCGGGTAGTTTAGCAGGCAATGCGCTTACTTTTAGCTTTCGTAATTTTTGTATAAGCTTACCACCGGCTTTAACACCTTCGGCAGCGCCTGTAAGTTTTACAGGCACATCAATAGTTACAGCTTTGTCATCAAAAATCATTTGAAAATCGATGTGCTGAATAGTGTCTTTTACAGGATGAAACTGAATTTCTTTCATTACTGCATTGTAATTTTTGCCATCAACATCAACGCTTACGGTGTAAACATTGGGTGAGTAAACTAAACTACGAAGGCTTAATGCAGATGCGTAGAAATGTACGTTCTCTTGTTTATGTCCATACATTACGCATGGTACATTGCCATCGGTTCTCAGTTTTTTTAGTTCAAGGTTTGAGAAACCTACTCTTTTGGTACCTTTAATTGAAAGTGACTTCATTTTGTTTATTTATTTAGTGAATTGTGAATAGTTCTGAGTGGGGGTTAACAGTTCGGAGTTTTGTAGTGGATCATTGTACTTTATACATTGTAATTGGTACTTCTTCCTTAAGCCTTTACAAATAAGTTGCTGATGGATGTATATTCATAAACTCTTCTGATGGCGTGGGCAAATAATTCAGCAGATGAGAGTTGTACTATTTTATCGCTTTTGCGTTTTAGCGGAATAGAGTCAGTTACTATTAATTCTGTCAATGCTGATTTTTCTACTCTTTCGTAAGCCTGGCCTGATAGTACCGCATGTGTACAAAATGCTCTTACACTTGCGGCTCCTCTTTGCATTAGTAATTCGGCAGCTTTGGTAAGTGTGCCGGCAGTATCAACTATATCATCAACTAAAATTACATCCTTGCCGGTAACATCGCCAATAATTTGCATGCTTTCAATTTCATTGGCACGCTTGCGGTGCTTATCGCAAATAGCCATTTCGGCATTAAAGAATTTGGCATATTCTCTTGCTCTATGCACACCACCCATATCGGGGGCAGCAATAAGCAGGTTGGGCAGGTTTAATTTTTTTATGTAAGGAACAAAAATGGATGAAGCATCCAAGTGATCAACCGGAACATCAAAAAATCCCTGGATTTGTGGGGCATGTAAATCCATTGTCATTACACGGGTTACTCCTGCGGCAGTAAGAAGGTTTGCTACCAACTTTGATGCAATGGCAACCCTTGGCTTATCTTTTCTATCGCTACGGGCAAAACCAAAGTAAGGTATAACAGCAGTAATGTAATGTACCGATGCACGTTTGGCAGCATCAATTAACAACAGCAATTCAAACAAATTATCGGCAGGCGCAAAGGTTGATTGAATAATAAACACATCACAACCACGTACCGATTCATCAAACGAAGGGGAAAACTCCCCATCGGCAAAGCGCGAAACGGTTACTTCGCCCAAGGGCAAGCCGTAACACAATGAAATATTATCGGCTAAATATTTGGTTGCCGAACCTGAGAATATTTTTACCTCGCGTGCCATTTTGTTTTTTGGGAGCGCAAACCTAAGGTTTTTTTCCAAAAATCCTACTAATAGAGGAACTTTTTAGAGGCAAATCACTCCTTATTTGCGTATAAAAAGAACTTACTCATAATAAAACTTGCATAGATATTCCTTGCCTTCGATTTCTCTTAACAAAAAAACCTCCCAAGGCTTTGTTTTTAAGTACTTGGATGGCAAGATGGCATCTACTTCATTGGGGTTGACTTTTTCAAAAGGCACATTTCTGTTCAAAATCATTGTATCGTTTAAATTAGCGGAAATAATATATGTATCGTCAACTCTTGAGTTCCTTAACTTTCTGAGTTTATAATCATCTTTGACATTTAAATTAGAGGGTAATTCATTATAAATAATTGAAGTAGTATCGTTCTTAAACAAACTTACATATCCGGTATATTTAACATTTTTAGGAGACACTTGTTGATCTTTGATAATTTTACAATACCCAATTGTTTTAGAAGTATCAAGGGTGAAAACCTGAATGTTTTTGATAAAATATGTTTCAGAAACAGTAGAGCCATAATAAGTTGTTTTTTCAAGTTCTCTACTTTCAAAAATAACTTTGATTTTAGTTTCTTCTAAAGGCATGACTTCAACCATTACACCGCCCGCCATCCTACTGTAGTATGGGTTGTACATAGTCCTTCTTTCAAAATTATAAAATGGAACAAAATTTTCTGACAATATCTTTTTATTAATTTGATCAAATTTTATCCAATAAATTCCATCAGGAGAATAAACATCATTATAGATTGAATAAGTAGTAATTAAATTTATGCTGTTTCCGTTTTCATTTTTTATAACTTTAAAAAAGGGTGATATTTTTTGCTTTTTTAATTCTGGATGATTTAATAGCACCTCAAAAGGCTCACCACTTTCAGGAGAGAACGTTTTAATTTTCCACTCTTTATTTTTCCCTGACTTTTTCCCGCGCAAGATATAATACAAAACTCCATCTTCTCCAATGAATGAATAGTATTGCTCGCCAAAACTCGGGCCAATAAAAAAAGTTTGAGATTTGAGTTTGCGCCCTTCGAAATCAAAACTGCTTAATTTAACATTAACAGTGTCAAAGAACTTTTGATTATGAACACAAAGAAATTCGCCCTTAGAAGCTAAATTAATAACTGAAAAATCTCCCGCCTTTCGCTCATTATTGGCATTTGATGAATCAATAGATATTATGTGATTAAGTAAAGCACCTCGCTCATCAAAATCAATTAAAGAAAGTCTTTTCCTTCTTTCACCCCAATTAAACCATGAATAAAATAGCCGATATTTACCTTTTTGGTAAATTAAATTCTCAAAATTATATTTAATATTTGGATGCGTAGACTGAGGAAATGGAACTGATATTTGCGAAATAATAATCAATGAATCTCGACTATAAGTTTCAATCATGTATTTCCTTTGTAAGTATCCCCGTTTCCGAACCATATAAAAGTAGAGTTTTCTTTATTCAATTTAATTTTTCTTAAAAAATTATTTGATGTTGTTAGCCTGTTGAACTGTGGTCAGGTCAGCTGGGTATTGT